>Ga0209216_1000022_pt1 | contig 111241 bp, 83 predicted proteins | sample TexAe_OM2H0_O2_FD_187940 | JGI IMG/M metagenome (GOLD analysis project Ga0209216, IMG submission 187940) | Forest soil microbial communities from Davy Crockett National Forest, Groveton, Texas, USA - Texas A ecozone_OM2H0_O2 (SPAdes) (version 2) | ecosystem: Environmental > Terrestrial > Soil >... | reverse complement strand
CCCAGGGGCGACTCCCGATGAATCGGGATTGCCCCTGGCTTCCGTATTCCGCGCCGTTGGCGCTGGGCGTCTCGCTAATCAGACTTTTGAGGCAAAGCTAAAGCGACATCATTTGAGAGTTAAGAGTCGCACGAAATGTTTTACCTGAATGCGTCAGTAGTTGGTTGAGAGGTGAGTTTTGCCAAAGCAAACAATGATCAGGCACGACTTCAAAACCAAACTCCGCGCGATCTCACGATCAGCCTTACTAGTCTCATTGCTCGTTCTTCGGTGTCAGGCTAACGAAGCTACTGACGCTTTGCGTGTCACTGCCAATTTCGACCTCCAACCGCTGGCCCCAACTGCTCAACTCGAATTACACACGTCGCGGCCGCTACTCCAGACCGAGGGACGTTTAGCGGTCGTTCTCGGTGATATGGACATCACTGCTCTATGTACTCCGAGTGCGAATTCATTGACCTACTTACCAAGTCCTATTCCCCTGCCAATTGGTGAAACGAGTGTGATCATTTATCTCGTCTCAGGTGAAAACGAATGGACGGAAATCGCTCGACTGCGACTGTTGGTCGAAGAACCTAAAACCACTAATCGGAACCAGCCGACAAACTCAGTCACAGGGAACACGGCCACATCCGTTCAGGATACAAGAAAGGAAGCATCTCCCTTTCAATTCATACCTAGCGTTTCCGTCAACGTGAAAGCTCAATCAACCGCACTGTTCTTCCCCGATTCGAGCAGACCTCAGCGACTCAACTTCACCGACATCGCAGTACAGACAAGTTTTCAGGGCAATTACAAGAGAGGTGACGTTGCAATACAAAATCAGTTTGATTTCGCAGGTTCATCAGTACAAAACGAAGCACTCCGCTTTGGTCAACTAGGAAATAAAGCGCCGCAGTTTGATCTGTCGGCCTACACGATGTTCTACCAGTTTCACAAGGTCCAGTTGAAACTCGGCAACGTCTCGTTTGGGACCAATCGCGAACTAATAAACAGCTTTACGAGTCGCGGCATTTCATTGACGGTGCCAATTACGAAACGCTTCGATATTTCCGGAGCGATCATGAATGGTACAAGCATCGTCGGCATCGATAATTTCTTTGGGGTAAGTCGTTCGAAACATCAGTTTGTCAGCGCTACGCTTGGAATCGAACTCCTCGAAAAGAGACCGGGCGGTTTTCGCATCGAAACGAGCGGCTTGAATGGCTCATTGCTCCCACTCAATAACTTTAATCAGTCCAATGTTAACGACGCCGAAAAAAGCCGTGGCTACAGTATTCGGCTGCTCGGCTCGGACAAAACGCAGCGCTTTCGCTTCGATGTTGGTTATGCCTGGAGCAGGTTCACGAATCCAGCTGATCCACTTCTCTATCAAGGTCGAAATGTGGTCCCGGTGAAACAAGTCTGGCGTGATGCTCGCTACGCTGATCTTAGTTACGAACTGCTGCGTGGTGTCAAACTGATAAAAACCAAGCCACTGAGTCTGAGTTTAAGTTACCGGCATGAAAGAGTTGATCCACTCTATCGGAGCGTGGCAGCTTTCACACAGGCTGATCATCTCAATAGTCAGTTTGATCTCACCGGATCCTTCGGGAGTATTAACTTCGCCGCCGACTACACACGCGGTAACGACAATCTGAATGGTATCCGCTCAATTCTCCAAACGGTTTCCCAAAGATCTGCATTCAACCTTAGCGCTCCGGCGAGCGCGTTGATTGGCGGCAGTGACCAACCTTCGAAGTGGGTCCCGCGATTGTCTTACACATACGATCACATCCACCAGTCTGCCGGATTCATTCCTATCAACGGAGATTTTGTTTCGCCATCACAGATTCCGGACCAGGTCAGTATCAATCAGACATTCGCAGCTGAGTGGCAGCTCAGCCAGCGAGTTCGTGCCGGATATCGGTTCAACTACTCCTTTCAGGACAATCGTCAATTAACTCGTGAGCGCAGCGATCTATTGAATGAAGTCAACGGTGTAACGGTCGGTCTCAACCTGATCAAGACGCTCGACCTGAACTTCGACGTCGGCATCGAGCGCACAAGTAGTTTCGAACAGAACACGACTAACAACACCTTGCGGATCGGAACCGGCGTAGCATGGCGGATGACAAACAGGATGACCTGGGCTCTCAATGCCTCGACAACTGGAGCGGGGGACGTCGCGAACAATAGTCACCGGCGAGACGCTGATCTCGATTTTCAGTACAGCTGGCAATTTCTCCGAAATGAAACGAATCGTTGGAAGAAGGTGCAGGGACAGTTCTTTGTTCGTTACGCAAACCGGTACGGCTTTGCTCGTGACTTTCTTTTCGACTTCCGCACATTTACAAAACTGCAAACCTTCAATGCCGGAATAAATTTCACTTTCTTTTAAGAGTCAGGTATTCGATGAATAACCTTTTAATCATCTCGGCTTCGCGTCTTCTCTGGCTTGCTTGTCTGATAGCAGTTCTAGCCTTATCGACGAAAGCACAGATTCGCGTGAACCCTACGGGCCTAAATGTTAGTACGCAAAACCCAACTGCTGCATTTCTGACGTTTGGTAATTTGAATAACCAGATTCCTGCAGAAGCTACCTGGTGCGGAGAGTTGATACCGGCGACACCTGCCATCGGTCTCAAATGTAATCCCGCAACGATCTTTGGCGTGATACCGGCCAGATATGACCGCACAACCAAGAGCGGAAGTAATGCTTATACCGACATCATGACACTACCTGCTTCAGTTTCTCGACGTGCTTATCAAGCAGCAACAGGTGGTGCGAATTCGAGTTTCTTTTTTGTTCGTCGCTTCGTCAGCACTGTTGGTGGTCCAGACGAGTTTGTAGTTGTGACTTGTCGGATGACAGGTGGCAGTGCGGGAAGTCCATTCTCATTGACCGACGTTCAGTTGGGCTTTTCGGGAAGTGAAAAACCGATACTGTTTGTGCGCGAGGGTGAGAAGTTGCCACCCATCAACGCTGAGATCACTTACACAGGTACGGGTCGTTTGAAGGGTCGCTGGGAGGTTGTATTGCCTGGAGAAGATTTACCGCAAGCAAAGGATCTATTAACAGAAGCAACCTTGCCAATTCAAGAGCGTGACACTCAACGTAAATACACCCAGATTGAACGCTTCAACATATTTCTCCCGCCTGATGGCAAATACACACTGGTTGGTCCTAGTCCAACTGATCTGCCGCGCAGATTAGCAGGCGAGTACCTTGTTTTGTTGCGCATTGAAGCGTCTGATGACGATGTAACTGGATCAAACCTCGCCGCTGTTGGTGCAGGGCCAGGTTTTGTAAACAGTGGGGCGGTGGCAGGTTTTCCCTTGCCGGTTCTTCATTATTTTGTTGGTCCAGCTGGAAGCGGTAGCGCAAGTGCTCTTACTACGTTGGCGCCGGTCGATAACAAGAACTTCTTGCCCACCGAACCAATTGACTTCGCCTGGGTCGACGTTGAGAGCGGCGCGTTCTATAGACTTGAGATCGTTGATCTGAACGACAAGCCGTTGATGTCAGCGATGCTACCGGCCAACTCGGGCACTTACAGAGCGCCTTCATGGTTGCGCGAACGTGCGAGCGGTGGTTCTTTACGTTGGCGCGTCTGCGCTCTTGATAAGGAAGGAAAACAGATCGCAGAGTCGCCTTATCGCAAATTCGGTTTCTCGCCAACGGAATAAGCTTCTCATTCTTCCCAATTCTCTGCATCTCTGCGTCTCTGCGTCTCTGCGTCTCTGTGTCTTTGCGTCGAATGATAACGTTGGACCATTTTCAACACAGAGACGCAGAGACACAGAGACGCTGAGAATTTGAAACTATCGACGTACGCTAAAAATCAATCCTCAGAATGCGGCCATCAGTTCCGACAAACCAACCCGTCTTCGGGCTTCCGAATGCAACGGCCCAGTAATTTGCCACACCTGGTAGGGTGAACCATGTGTCGCCTTCATCCGGTGTCCAGGCCGCACCACCCGGACCTGTAACCACGACGGTTTGATTCGCATCGGACTGATCGCGATCGTCTCCTTCGTGTCCACGTCCATTGCCAAGCTCACCGGCATAACTCAACCCGAACACCGTCCCGATATTCGGCTGTTGACTCGTGATGGTCCAGGTCTTGCCGCCATCGCTCGACGTGGCTGTCTGATCGAATGGAGCAGCCACCGGGTCGAGATCGCCGCCGCCAATGATCCCGTGCCATGCATCTCGGAAAGCAACGCTGAAGATACCTGCACTCGGAGATCCACGCAGCGGCGAGTCGTAGGCGGTCCATGTATCGCCCCCATCAAGTGTGGCCAAAACTCTCGAAGGAGACGCACCACCCGTTACGATCCAGCCATTGTTCTTGCCTTGTACTGCGGCGCAGGTACCACTTGAAGCAAACGAAGATTCACCAGCAAGCGCTGTTGGCAGATTGTCTCCAATATCCAACCAGTTATTCCCATCAGTCGTACGAATCACCGGAAAGCGTCCATTCACCGAGTCACTCTGCGTAATGCCACGTTTCGGTGTCCAAAACGCGAAGCAGTCGTAGAACGCAGCCGGATTCTGATTTTGGAATTGCAAAGTCCACGTCAGACCGCCGTCGAGCGTCTTATAGATTCGCGAGTCGGTACCGCTGCCAATCGACAACAGGTATGCCACTTTGTCACTCACTCCTTGCACATCGCGAAATTGCAGCAACTCGGCTCCGGGCACTACACCCGATCTCCATGTCTCGCCACCGTCTACAGTGACTGCAAAGGTGCCGCCTCTACCGCTGGCCCAGACGACGCGTGAATTCACTGGGCTTACTCCGATCAGGCCTTGGGTAGTTCCACTATTTTGCGGAGTCAGAGTTGGTTGATGGACCTTGGGATGAGCTTTTGCAAAAGTGAGTATCGCTGATGTAAAGACGACAACCAGCAAAACGGCCAACGTACGTTTAGACATGGCAATTTCTCCAGAAAGTGATCTAGTTGTCGGGTGGTTGCCGGGCAGTATAACCGATCTTAGTGGGATGAGGTCAGTACCGTCACGCAGTAGCGTCGGGTCGATGCACTACCACAGATCGCAGTGGGATAACGGCAGCACCACTCGCGATACCGCGTGACGGTACTGCTGACCTCATCCCACTGCGATCCGTGATACGCATCATCGACCCGACGCTACCGCGTAACGGTACTGACCTCATCTCACTGCGATCCGTGATACGCATCATCGACCCGACGCTACCGCGTGACGGTACTGACCTCATCCCACTGCGATCCGTGATACGCATCATCGACCCGACGCTACCGCGCGACGGTACTGACCTCATCCCACTGCGATCCGTGACACGCATCATCGACCCGACGCTACCGCGTAACGGTACTGACCTCATCTCACTGCGATCCGTGATCCGGCGTCGATCACCCACTACCGGGATGGTACCGACGTCATCATCTTGCGACCTTGCCGAGCCTTACGCCTAGTGTCTGATACAATTGCACAAAGAGCCTTGAACCTGAGCTCTGTCAGACAATCTCATGACAGCAACCCAACACTCTGATGATCCAATGACACCTGAGCGGTGGTTGCAAATCAAAGAAATATTCAATTCAGCGCTAACTGTTGCGCCGGAGAATAGACCCGACTTTCTCTCCAACGCTTGCGGTGCAGATCAGAGACTTCGTGAGGAAGTTGAATCACTCCTCGCCTCGCACGAACGAGACGGTAGTTTCATCGACTCACCAGCCTACAAGGCCGCCGCTGCAATGTTGGCAGATGGTCTAGATCTTACCGCCGGCCAACATATCGGACACTATGAAATCATTTCAAAAATTGGCGAAGGTGGCATGGGCGAAGTCTATCTCGCTCGTGACACAACCCTCGGTCGCAATGTTGCGCTGAAGTTTTTGCCATCCGAGTTCACAGCTTCAACTGATCGTGTTCGACGTTTCCAACTCGAGGCTCGTGCAGCTTCAGGATTAAATCAGCCAAACATTCTGACGATTTATGAAATCGGTGAAGCAGCGGGAAGGCAGTTCATCGCTACGGAATTCATCGACGGCGAGACATTACGTAACCGACTCTCGAATGGAGCACTCGCAATCACAGAAGTGCTCAATCTAAGCGATCAGGTTGCGTCTGCTCTTGCTGCCGCCCATGCGCAAGGAATTGTTCACCGCGATATCAAGCCTGACAACATCATGCTGCGTTCGGATGGCCTGGTGAAGGTGCTCGACTTTGGTCTGGCCAAGTTAACGAACAAGGAGGAGGCTGGACCAGAACATTCAACGATCGCCATGGTAAAAACGGGTACAGGCATGGTGATGGGAACGACTGCATACATGTCTCCTGAGCAGACGCGAGGCGTACCCGTCGATTCGCGCACAGACATCTGGAGTCTGGGCGCCGTTATTTATGAAATGCTTAGCGGCAAGCCACCTTTCGCAGGGGAGACCTCGACCGACGTCATGGTCGCCATACTCGAACGAGATCCAGTTCCCCTGAATGAACGAGTAACGAACCTGCCTCCGGAACTACAACGCATTGTCAAAAAGACTCTGCGCAAGAATCGGGACGATCGTTACCAGACAATCAAGGACTTGCAGTCTGACTTAAAGGAACTAAACCAGGAATTCTCATCGACCACCGCCACGAGTTCGCCGCTGGCCCACCTTAAGTTAAGCAAACGAAACTGGACAATCGGCATGGTGGCGGCGCTTGTCGCGCTCGCGATTATTATTTTCGGCGTCTACAAACTCGCGTCGAAAAGAGTTGGACCAACTGTGCAGACGGCTCAGGTGAAGGGGACATCACAGCTGACGGCCTGGCCTGGTCTCGATCTCGATCCAGCCATTTCGCCAGACGGTAATTCAGTGGCCTATAGCTCCGATCATTCTGGAGATTTTGAAATCTACATCAACCAGCTGACGCCGGGCGCTAAGGAGATTCAACTTACCAATGATGGTCAGCAGAATTTTCAGCCGGCCTGGTCTCCTGACGGCAAACTCATCGCTTTTCACTCCAAGAATCGTGGCGGGATTTTTGTGATTCCGGCTTCGGGCGGAACGTCGCGCCAAATCACCGAGTCGGGTTCGCACCCCGTCTGGTCGCCGGACGGCTCGAGTATCCTTTTTCAATCTGAAGAAGTTAACGACCTGAGCGCAACCTCAGTTGAAGCTCCGCTGTCGCCCTCAGTCCTTCGCATAGTGCCGGCAACTGGAGGCGAAGCGAGATCGCTAACTCAGGTCGGAGTTCCCAGAGGAGGACATGGCGATGCGTCCTGGTCCCCCGATGGGAAGCGAATTGTGTTTGTGAGCTACGATGGTTCAGAAGTGCAGCTGTGGAACATCTCTGCGACTGGAAGCGATCTTCATCAGGTAATGACTACTCGTGGGCGCTGGGCCTACAGTCCGCTCTATTCACCGCTCGGAGATCATATTTACTTCGGAGGTATCTCGGATAGTGGAAGCTATGTCTTGTATGAGCTTGCTGTGTCGAAAGCCGATGGCTCAGCTACCGGCGAACCAGTTGAGATTCTCAACGGTGGGTTGGGACGCATCAAGGAGCTCAGCATAACGGCGAACGGTAAGAAGATTGTCTACAGTTCGCCTGTGATGAGAGGAAACATCTCATCCGTGTCGCTCTCAGCAACATCGCTGAACCCGGCCGGCGATCCGCTGGTTCTCACAAACGATACAAGTCAGCGGAAGGGTTTGGCGTGCTTCTCACCTGACGGCAAAAAGATTGCCTACGTAGAGTTTCGCGGTGGCACCAATCAGGATATCTGGGTGATGGATGCTGACGGAAGTAACGCGGTTCAGTTGACAACAGATCCGGCAATTGATTGGGCACCCAGCTGGCTGCCTGACAGCGATCAGATCGCCTTTCAATCTGATCGCGGTGGCAGAGCCCGCCTGTGGTCCATCTCGATTCGAACTGGTACCGAGAAGGTGCTCGCCGACCCCGGGCAGGAGATGGGTTGGCCCAAGGTCTCTCCTGACGGAAACCAGTTCATCTTCAATTCCAACAAGAGTGGTACGACGAACCTCTGGCTCATGTCGATCTCAGGTGGACCTCCAAAACAGTTGACCTTTGACAAGGAGATGATGGGATTTGGCAGTTGGTCGCCAGATGGGAATTTTCTGTCCTTCGAATTGAAGCGTGGAGCAGATCAACAAGTTGCGATCATGCCTTTGTCAGGTGGTCAATACACAGAGCTGACTTCTGAGCATGGTCTAAGCTGGCCCCACAGCTGGTCCCCCGACGGCGGGCGGATAACTTTTGCGGGATGGCGAAATAACTACTGGAACATTTACTGGGTCTCGCGTGCGACCAAAGAGCAGAAGCAATTGACTCACTACAAAAAGCTGAACGCCTTCGTCCGTTATCCAGAATGGGACCCTTCCGGCAAGCGCATCATCTACGAATACTCCGAATCCACCGGCAACATCTGGCTAATGGAGTTGAAGTGAAGGCCTACTGAAGGTTGAAAGCATTAGCTAAGTTCAGCCACCTGCTCCCAGCGGTGACGGCGTCGCCGCCGGGATGTGAGGCGGCGGCGACCGCCCCGCTATACTCGCTACCCAGTGCGCTTTGACTCAAAGTATGAATTTAGACCAACCTAGCGCCAAAGGCGCGAAATACGAAAGCCAGGGGCAAGCGCGTAGCGGAAGCGGAGCGCGTCGCCCCTGGACCGGTCGCAACAATTGTGAGCACTGAAAGTGCGGAATATCAAGCCTTATGCCTAGTTATTACGCTCTTTCAGAGCTGCGAAATGGAGCCTTACTTACCCCAGGGCGACGCGCTCCGCTTCCGCTACGCGCTTGCCCCGGGCTTTCATATTTCGCGCCTTTGGCGCTCGTCGTCCTGCTAATTAGACTTTGAGGCAAAGGCTACCCGGTGAGTTCGGGCACCATGGTCCAGCCTCTGGCTTAAAATTAGAATCGATGCACGACGGGAACACATACCAGCGGCTTCGCCTCTAACAGTATTAGACAGACTTAACGGCGTTGCTACGCCGCCACCTCACTCCGAAGCCTTCGCCGTCACCACTTGCTGCTCAAGGGAATCGCAGCTTCACCCGACGCAACTCGATTGCGTTTTCCCTGAAATGTGGTGACTTCAACCACGTCTCATTGGTCTGCGAAATCGGTGGATACTTGTCTTGGTTACATAATTTCCCGGGAAGAAAAACAATCTCTCAGCCGTCTAATAATTGAATCCCTCGCGTCAACTAACCCACGCTAAAAGGAAGCCGCTTTGAAACATAATATCGTCAGTCACCCAGTGTTGCTTCTGATAGCAACGGCGCTGTGCTCACTCTTCATTACCTCGTGCCAATCGGGAAATGCGAACACTTCTAAAACGCAACAGTCGTTATTTACGAACGCACCTGGTTCGCCGATTTCAATTTCTGATGGGCCAGGCAATGTAGTCATCGGAGACATGAACAGTGATAAAAGACTGGACCTTGTCGTGGCGTGCGGGAAAAGTCGCAGTATCAAGGTTCTGCTGAGCAAAGGCGACGGACAATTTGCCGCATCAGCCAACCCAACGACAGTTTCGGATAGTCCGGGAGAAATGGCACTCGGGGATGTGAATGGCGATGGGAAGCTCGACCTCACTATCGCTACTCACGACAGCTATGGCGTGTTGCTGCTCCTGGGAGACGGCAACGGCGGATTTACTAACGCTCCAAGCTCTCCAATCGTGATGAAGGTTGGACAACATCCGCACACACATGGCCTGGCTCTAGCCGACATGAACCGTGACAACAAACTCGACCTCGTCACTGTCAACAATGCAGACAATGATGTGTCTATTGCTTTCGGAGATGGGCGCGGCGGATTCGCTCGCGCACCAGGCTCGCCGTTTGCGGTTGGTCCAAGCCCGTATCCGCTTGCGGTCGGCGACGTCAATGCCGACGGTCAGCTCGATATTGTTGCGACCGCCACTGCAACTGGTCCAACAAGAGCGCAACAACTACCACTGAGTCGCGCGTTGACCCTGCTCTTAACTGGTGGACGAGGAGGCTTTCGCGCGAACCAGCTTCCGCTGCGCACCGGTCAGCCGTGGTTTGCAGTTATCAGCGACCTCAACGGCGATCATAAACCTGACATCGTGGTAACTCATCATGAACTTAATCAGCTGACCGTAATGCTTGGCGACGGTCAAGGCGGATTCGTTGAGGAGCGTGGTTCACCATTCGATTTTGGGCATCAAGCATTCCATACAGTTGTTGCCGACGTGAATCGTGATGGCAAGATGGATGTTGTTGCCGCGGGTGGCGATGGCGTGCTCTTGATGCTAGGCGATGGTCGAGGTGGATTCGCTACGGGCCCGACGATTCCCACTGGATCAGGTACATGGCGACTCGACGCGGCTGATCTTAACGGAGATGGAAAGATGGATGTGGTCACGAGCAATATTGAAAGCAGCACTGTTAGCGTGTTGCTGGGAAGATAAACTTGAAAATGGGCTTTGCACAAAATGTAAATACCACCCACGGGAGTGGGTGGATGGTTCAGATCCTTTCTATCAAGCGCGTAGCGGCGTGAGATCGATAATCCCACCAACGGCAGTTGGTGGATTGTTCAGATGCTTTCTACAGAGAGGTGTCCACTCAAAGCTGCGCGCGCAGCGCGCCGGAGGAAAGAGAAGTTTGTAAGTAGAAAGGATCTGAACCATCCACCAACTGCCGTTGGTGGGATTCCGCAAACCTCGAACATTGCTTGATGTAGAAAAGGATCTGAACGAACCACCCACTCCCGTGGGTGGGATACTGAACTTTTGTGCAAAGCTTGAAGATGGATGAGAACCCGGCGGCTATAACAACTCGCAAAACGAAGAGCCCTCCCGTTTGAGTATCAAGCGGGAGGGCACCTCTCCTAGTCATCTGCAGTGAACAACTTACTGCTTGTCGTACACAGCAATATTCTTAAACTTCCTGCCTTGCGGAGTTGAGCCGCTTGTTGTGATGGTGCGTGTCTTACCATCGGGGGCAACAACAATTCGGCCCGTGACAGTAACCTTTCCGTCTTTCTTGATCTTCATATCCAACGTATTGGGATTTGACAACTTATAGGACCGCATGTCTGAAGTGGGATCACCGGTGACAGCATAATCCGCGCCATCGAACTTTCCTGTCCATTCGTTGTGCGCGGCCGTGCCGTCGGGGTTAGTACCGTCGACGGTGACTTTCACTTGGTCACCCGCGGCCTCGTAAACAACCGTGTTGTTTCTGGCGACACCATTAGCAAGCTTTGATTGTGCCGCGTTCAGTTTCCATGTACCCATTTGGGCATCTTGGGCAAAGCACTCTGACGCTGCAACAAGGAGCAGCGACAAGGTGAGAACGATCATTCTTGTTTTCATTTGGACCTCCCGAAAAAGTGGGACCAATTCCCCCGCCGCATTCTAGTGCTGTCTACGGCCTCCTGCAACTAGCGGTTAGGGTTTCTCGGCAGATCGCTCATCTCAGTGAGACCAAATCGGTCTGGACCACCACTTTATGTTTGGCGTAAATCCCACCAACGGCAGTTGGTGGATAGTTCAGATCCTTTCTACAAAGAAGTCATCAGCATGTTTGGCGCAAATCCCACCAACGGCAGTTGGTGGATGGTTCAGATCCTTTCTACAAAGAAGTCATCAGTATGTTTGGCGTAAATCCCACCAACGGCAGTTGGTGGATAGTTCAGATCCTGTCTACTGTGAAGGTGTCCGCTCACTGCTTCGCGCGAAGCGCGCCGGAGGAGAAACAAAAACAGGTTGTAGAAAGGATCTGAACCATCCACCAACTGCCGTTGGTGGGATTCCGCGAACCTCGAACAGTGCTTGATGTAGAAAGGATCTGAAAGCATCCACCTACTCCCGTGGGTGGAATTTTGAACTTCATGTGCAAAGCTATCAAACACTGACAACAAACACCTTGGGGTGATTCTTTGTAGCACTCAACACTAATCACTAGAAGCTTTCACACGTGGATAACGCTGCAGCATTCCATCTTCAGTCATGACTTTCTCGATCCCAGCAATATCCATAGGCACAAAATCCGAAATGATGCGCGCGCCGCTGTCCGTGATCACGATCATATCTTCCAACCTCACATAGATCTTCTCTTCCGGAACCACCAGCGCGGGTTCAATCGTAAACACCATGCCTGCTCGAAGTGGACCAGGGTCTCTACCAACATCATGAGTCGCCATACCAACCCAGTGACCGAGACTAGTCTGTGGACTCGCTGCAGATTGCTTGTAGCTCGTTACAAACTCGCGCGCGGCTCGTTCGTACTCCGGTTTTGAGAACTTCGTAGTCGCGAGAGCACTCTCCATGTCGCGTACAGCTTCCTGCTTGATCACTTGCGCCGTCACTCCCGGACGGATGTGATTCAAAATCGCGCGATAACACGTCAGGTAGAACCCATACAACTCGCGTTGCCATGGACTAAACTTTCCGTTCACAGGCCACATACGCGTAACGTCGGCCATGTAGTAACCAACGTCGGGCGCATAATCCATCAGCAGAAAGTCACCGTCCAACATCTTGCGCTGGCCCGCGTTGTAATGTGGCCAGTATGCGTTCTGTCCGCTGGCGATAAGTGAGTAGTAAGCATCACCCTGTGCACCATCGCGATAAAAAACGTATTTGGCGACCGCGTCCAATTCGTACTCGTAAGTGTCAGGCACAGTCGAGCGCATCGCTTCCATCAAGGCGAGACCAGAAGCCCGAGTCGCCTTTTCGATCATCGTAATCTCCCGCGCACTCTTGATAAGACGCAGTTGATCAAGCGTCGGCGTGAGATCGTTGATGCCAAACTGCGGAAAGCGTGTGCGGAGCAACTGAATGAACTCGCCTTCGCGTGAGCCTCGACCATCGAATGGATCGGCGGCGTAATCGCCAATCACACGAACTGCAAGGTCACGTGACATCGCCGTTCCTTCAGCCGGACTAAACGGTGTGTATATCGTGCGTATATAACCACCGCGTGCAAGACGCGCCAGGTGTTCAGCTAACAAATCGATCCCAAAGACATCATCGACTCCACTGAGGTTCTTCACTTCGTCCGCATCTTCGGCGGAGAGCAATTTTCCTTCGCCTCGCTCCCGGCCTGGGTTGCGATGTGGCAGATAAAGCACGGTGCGTTTGGTAGCACCGTCGAGTAACAAGTAGGCATGAGGAAGTTCAATGCCACACAGGTAATAGAACTCGTTCGACTGGCGAAACCGCGTGTAACCTGGAGGACTCGGCGCTCCCTGGATCAGTGCGATTGATTCGCCACCTATCGACGCGAAGAGCTTCGCACGTCGGGCGGCAAATTCTTCGGGTGGAAAGTCTTGCCTGAAAGGTGAGAATCCCACTTGCGCATTGATAGTGATTGGAGCGCACAAAAACAGGAATATGAGTAACCATCTATGATTTGCATTCATGCTTTCGTCCTCTTTTCTTGGACTATACATCTTAACTCCGCCAGGAGTTACATGTTTATGGCCCTCAGACTACTAAACGATCAGGCGCCGTTCGGAGGGCAGAACGAACTACGCGATTGACTCGGAACCTCATTCTGCTCCTCCGAACGGATGCGATGTTAGCTATAAACTTGTCACCCCTCACGGGGTGACATCGATTCGACTCTTCTATTAGTGAAATCGAATCAACTATCCTATTAGATAGCTTCACTATCTTTTCGGGCTCAATTCAATGACTCACCACTGAGCGTTCCGTACAGCCATTCTCTCTATTTGAATGAGTTACATCATCCGCTATCTCTTTCTGACGATGGCACAAAACTCGCATTGTGAGATGCCGTTCTGAACAGGTGTCCCACAGACACCACGCCAGATGTTTGCAGAAAGAATGCGAGGCCATCTGACCTCCCACGTTAAGACCCGACGGTGGTCTCGCTTTCTGCTCAATTGCTCAAAACAGAAAGGTAGGAAGTTATGAAAAGGCACATCGGATTGATGGCGCTAATCCTCATGGTCGTCGGCTTAGCCGTTGCACCCACTAAGGCCCAGTCACCTAGAGGTGTTCGAGCCGAGGTCCCATTTGATTTCATCGTTGGAAACAAGACGCTCCCCGCCGGCAAGATTACTATTCTGAGAATGACTTCGGGTGAAGCAGGCCCATTGTCGATTACCAATCTCGAGGATAGTCAAGTTGCGCTTCGTATGGGACGGATGATGAATAGCACAGACGCCTCAGACCAGGGCAAACTCGTTTTCCGCCGCTATGGAAATCGACACTATCTCGCGCAGGTCTGGATACCAGGCTACAGAGCGATAGAGGTTATCAAGTCGAACAACGAACGAGCACTGGAAAAAGAGCTACGGCTTGTCAAAAACCAAAACCATAAACCAAACCTCGTAACCGTCTTTGCCCTGATTCCGTAAAGGTAAGCCCCAACTTACAGCGCGGCGAACAAAGCGGCCGCTTTCCCTGCCTCTCGGACTTTCGATTCTCAGCTATCGACGAAGGCAGCTAAATGCGGTCGCTTCGCTCGGTGTTGCAGCCACTGGAGGATGCCCTTTAGTGGCTGCTCTCGAATTGACGAGCCCGCTCTTCTGTCGGACCGCGTACGTCCCGTGCGCCTGGTCCGCATGATGCCTCCCTCCAGTTGACGCTGCCTGTCAAGAAGTCTTCTGCGCACGTCAGCGCACGAGACATACGCGCTCCGACAGAAGAGCGGGCCCGTCAATTCGACACCCGCCAATAAAGGGCAACGACACCCTTCAGTAGCCCCGATGAATTCACCTTTCAAGCTCTTCTGTCGGACCGCGTACGTCCCGTGCGCCTGGTACGCATGATGACTGCATCCAGTTGACCGCTGCCTGTCAAGAAGTCTTCTGCGCACCTCAGCGCACGAGACGTACGCGCTCCGACAGAAGAGCGAGCCCGTCAATTCGACACCAGCCCACAATGGGCAACGACACCTTCAGTAGCCCCGATGAATTCACCTTTCAAGCTCTTCTGTCGGACCGCGTACGTCCCGTGCGCCTGGTACGCATGATGCCTCCCTCCAGTTGACCGCTGCCTTCCAAGAACTCTTCTGCGCACCTCAGCGCACGAGACGTACGCGCTCCGACAGAAGAGCGGGCCCGTCAATTCGACACCAGCTACTAAAGGGCAACGACACCCTTCAGTAGCCCCGATGAATTCACCTTTCAAGCTCTTCTGTCGGACCGCGTACGTCCCGTGCGCCTGGTACGCATGATGCCTCCCTTCAGTTGACCGCTGCCTTCCAAGAAGTCTTCTGCGCACCTCAGCGCACGAGACGTACGCGCTCCGACAGAAGAGCGGGCCCGTCAATTCGACACCAGCCACTAAAGGGCAACGACACCTTCAGTAGCCCCGATGAATTCACCTTTCAAGCTCTTCTGTCGGACCGCGTACGTCCCGTGCGCCTGGTACGCATGATGCCTGCCTCCAGTTGACCCGTGCCTTCCAAGAAGTCTTCTGCGCACCTCAGCGCACGAGACGTACGCGCTCCGACAGAAGAGCGGGCCCGTCAATTCGACGCCAACCACTAAAGGGCAACGACACCCTTCAGTATCCAATCCTCTATTTGGGAATCATTCCGCACTCACGAAACCAGGCACTACTGAACTGCCAATCAGCCGGGCGCTGACACAGGCCCGCTTTTACTGGATTGTTTTCGATGTATCGGACAGTGTTCCAAAAGTGCCGGGCGTTCCGAATATAGCGATCGAAATAATCTTCCATCCAAAAATCACCATCTCGTCTGAGTATCCGGTTTGCCTCATGGGCCGTGTACGATTTGAATAACCTGACTATTTCATCTAGTTCGAGATGTTCGAATCTTGTTATCAGCGAGTGCAAGTGATTGGGCATAACGCACCATGAGAACAGTTTGAAACTGACACCGTTACCCTTGAGAAGCGAGTCTTGCACCATGCCCGCAACGTCTTCGTTTCCAAGTACGGAATCGCCGTAACCTTGATCCACGTAGCGCTCAATTCTTCGAGTCAAAACAATTTGTTGTTCTTTGCTTGGTAGATCAGAAAGCTGCCGTTTCCATCGCTCAATTACCTTCTGGGGAATCGAGTCTGAGAGATGCAAATTTACGAATTGTGGGATTGCGCATCCGTCAAAGTGTGGAAGATAGCCTCGAGTGTGCCAACCTGCTGCGCGTAGTTCATCCTTATGAGGATCGTCTTTAAGACTCATTGTGAGGTATTCAACTTTCATAGTGAGTGATGGAACGGTCAGAGTATATCTCTGGATAGGTTACCCAGTCTTGTGCTTTTGAGTAGTTTGTTATGAGAGTTAGCGCACGAGACGTACGCGGTTCGACAGAAAAGCTTGAATGGTGTATTCGTTGAGGTTACTGAAGGTGCCGGTGCCCTTTAGTGGCTGCTCTCGAATTGACGAGCCCGCTCTTCTGTCGGACCGCGTACGTCCCGTGCGCCTGGTGCGCATGATGACTCCCTCCAGTTGACCGGTGCCTTCCAAGAAGTCTTCTGCGCACCCTCAGCGCACGAGACGTACGCGCTCCGACAGAAGAGCTTGAATGGTGTATTTGTTGAGGCTACTGAAGGGTACCGTCTATTACCCAGATTCTGAGAAACCTGACTCAGCTCTGAGTCCGCGGTCACTTATCACTCTAACCCTACGAACGTTATAATGATCTTCCCCAAAGAGGCCCTCCTTTTCAAATCAATGTTTCTGAGGAGATCATTATGTTACACAGACTATTTTTTGTTTCTTTCCTCTCTGTGTGTTCAGCCCTCTTAGTTATTACTGCAAAGGGTCAGATAGCGGATCAGCCGTACCGGCTTAACGACAAAGATGTCGAAAGAATTATTCGAAAGATCGAACAACAGTCGGATCACTTCCGGTCCAGTCTCGATTCCGCACTCGATAAAAGCCGCTTTAATGGCAGCAATCGAGAAGACGACATCAATTCATTCGTAAAGGACTTTTACAACGAGAGCAAAAAACTGCGTGACCGCTTCGATCATCACAAGTCGACTGCTCCTGACGTCCAGTCGGTACTCGACCGGTCCGCGCGTATCGACGGCTTCATGCGACGGTATCCCCTTTCGTCACGAGCGCAAGACGATTGGTCAACACTGAAGAGTTACCTGGATGAATTGGCCGCAGCCTACAACGTGAGCTGGCGCTGGGATGGTTACGAAAGAAATGCTCCAGTCGTTAGTTACCCGAGCGGGACGACCGTTGGTGTGCCTTATCGCGTATCTGATCGCGAAGTGGAAAAAATTCTACGGAGCATCGAGCAGCAGTCTGACCGGTTCCGGTCAGCACTTGACTCGTCTCTCGACAAGAGTCGATTCGACGGCACTCCAGAGGAAGACGAAATCAACAGATTCGTGAAGGAGTTTTACGAACAAACAAAGACTCTGCGTCATCACTTTGACGATCACAAATCGACGAGTGCGGACGTGCAGTCAGTGTTAGATCGAGCAGCTCACATTGATTCGTTTATAGACCGCAACCGGCTCAGAAAGAACGACGCCGCACGCGAGTGGGCCCGGCTTCGCTCTAATCTCGACGAACTCGCGAACGTTTATAACGTGGGCTGGCAATGGCGGCATTGATGACCTCGAGCGTTTAGGGTTCTCCCTCCAACGGAGGGACATGTTTGTAGTTGCGGCACCTACAACAGCATCTGTGCTCCGGAGAGCGAAGTCATTCAGTCCTCCGGCGCCTCCGGCGAATGTTTGGTGGGGCGCAAGTGCTATAAACATGTCACTCCTGCGGAGTGACCTTCCCCTCGTCGCCTCGAGTAACTTACGGGCCGAACCGCTGGCGGTACTCGCTGGAAGTCAAAAACGCTTTCACCATCTCCGCATCAACGAAGTTACCGTTGAATTGATTTAGTTTGTTTAACCAAAACGACCATCCAGTAAAATCCGTGTCCTGCGGATCGTTTGCATTTCTTCGCAAGTAGCCGAAATACTGCATCAACACAAACGCCCGGTTTAATTCACGCTGTCGCAGATCCGCATCCTCAGCTACTTTGCGAGCAACACTTGCCCTCCCCTGAATCACATCTGTGGCCGCAGTTAGCTCCGCGATCAATTGATCGCGCTCTTGAGTCGAGAGTACACCCCCGGCGTTCTCATCAAGCTTCTGAACAAACTGCGTCGGTGTCATGCTCAACGGGAATGCTGTAAGAAAACGCGAAGTGGCCACAAACTCGCGTGCATACTCTCCCTTGTTTGTTTCAAGTTGGGCCTCCCAATTCCCTACGCCAACTTGCACTCCTTGTCCAAGTCGCTGCGCATCAGCCAGGAATTCATGAAAGCGAATGATCGGAACTGGCCCTGCAACGTTTGGAGAGGTTGTATCGCCATATGCCACCTTATACATCCGATAGGCCAGGTATCCCGTTTCCTGAAACTCAATTGATACAAAGAACGCCGCGCTCACGTTGATACGTTTGACTTCACGACACGGAAGGTCATTGCCGCACATGTTGATCTCATTGGACCAGAATTGGAGACCAGGCGCATCCGGATCCCTATTCAGAAAGTCGCGATAGTGCTGACGTACAAAGAAGGCGGTTGTATCGACTGGATTCGGACTCTGAGGAGGGTCATTGTCCTGAATTGTCACCGTGGTCGTTGAGGATGAGACGAGTTCAGCACCGGTTGGATCGCTAAGTGTGAAGTTGAATGTCTCATCGCTTTCCTGTAGCCCATCGTTCGTAAGAAAAACAGTAACCGTCTTGGTAGATTCTCCGGGCGCAAAGCGTAGAGTGCCCAGCGAAGTTGTGTAGTCGGAACGTTCATTCGCGGTGCCGTCAGAGGTGGCATAGTTAATCGATGACGAGCCCGAGAGATTACCAGTCCGAATTACTTGTATGTCGAACCGTCCAAGTAATTCGAAGGCGAAGGGATTAGTCACATTGAGTTGAATCCCGGTTGGAACTGGCGCCGCATCGGAAACGAGCTTGCTCTGAATCAAGTAAAGTTTGCCTTGTTGTGACCCGCTGTTCACACGAACAGCCAGTCCATTTACGCCCCAACGCACCATTCGGAAAGGCCCTCCGCCAATGGGAAGCGCAACCTGTCCAAGTGGTAAGAAAGTGTCGAGGTCGTAAGCCCGCAAAATCATATTCGAGTTACCCTCGGATAAATAGAACACTCGATGTAAATTGGCATCAACGGCAACACTAGTGAGTCCACTCAACCCTTCGAACCTGCCAAGAGGTACTAACGCCTCAGGATTGAAGACTCTTCCAGTGCCCGTATACATACGACCACTGGCATATTTAATACTATTTCCAACTAAGCCATGGGCCGACGCAGATAGTGTGGCCCCGTTGGCTCCCACCAACATTCGGTAGAAATCAAAGCCTGTGTCACCGTCGTTAAATCCATAAAGGACGTTCGGATCTGAGGAGAACTCGATCTGCCCTGCGCGAACGTTGCTGTTATTTGGAAGCGGACGTCGTACACCGCTGTCGTAAACGAACGGAAGATTGGTGCCCACCGCAATCGCTACCGTCTCGGGTGAACCGGGCATTACTTCTAAATCCCCAGGTCTAATACCAGTGATCGGGAACTGCAAGCCTGGTGTCTTGGTAGTTACGTCGAAACGTCGAAGCGCTTGGGCACCCTCTAAACTGGCCCAGATAACTTGCCCATTATCAGAGATTCCGAGCCGCGTCGGTTCACTCCCGATGAATACGGGTGTGCCGGTTGAACCCGTAGTTGGATCTACCTCGACAATACTATTGCCGTTGGCTCCAACACTTGAAGGCATACTTGCATAAAGTTTCTGCGTCGAAGTGCTATACACAAAGTCGTTGATAGTCAGGTTTACATCTCGAATAAATGTTTCTGCTTGAGGAGTTGGACTCGGTGTAGGTGTTGGGCTAGGAGTGGGGGTAGGCGATGGTACTACACCAACCGGGTTAACCAGTGAACTCTGAATCAGAATCACATGGGTCGTTGTACGAAAGGCCAAGCCATTGTCGCCCCAGCGTACAAGGTTGGAAGACTGAAGGTTCTGTGTAAAGCCTATGTTTGGAATACTGACCTGGCCCAGCGGAAGAAAAGTGTTTAGATCAAAAACCCGCAACAAGGCAGTCAGACCTGACGGGTTACTCAAGAAGTAAGCGCGACCGAGGGCAGCGTCAACAGCCATGATTGACTTGAACTTCAGGTCAGGTGCTGTGAAGGTGCCCTTGAGACTTCCAGATTCAGGATCGAACACCGATCCGTTCGCGGTGTACATTAGACCGTTAGCAAAAACAATCTTGCCACCATTTCCGGCGGTGACACCGCTACCAAAGGTTACCCCGGTCGGACTCACATTCAGTTGGAGAACACCCGGTGGTCCAATTTGAAATGAGCAATACAAGCGGGCCGGAGAAGAACCAAACTCAATATCACTTCCGCTACCATTGGAGGTCGTAGTGCGCCTTACCCCATTATCAAACACCGCAATACTGGAGCCGAACCCATTCCCCCTACCCACTGCGACACTCGATGTGCTACCGGGCATGACAGCTATGTCGCTGGCGAGATATGGCCCATCAAACTGTTCGCTTTCCAGGGAAAATTGAGATCCAGCAGTGTTCGAAACTGTATCAAAGCTGCGTATGGAGGCTGCTCCATCTAAACCGACGTATAGCACCTGACCATTATCACTCAGTGCGAGTTTGTTCGGTTCGCTACCCATAAAGACCGAAGTTCCAACAGTAGCTGTTGCCGGATTGATCTGAGTAATGCTATTGCCGATATTCCCAGCAGTACTGGGCACACTCGCGTAGATTGTCTGGTTCGCTGAGTTGTAAATCAGATCTTTTGTATTTAGTTGTACCTGCCTGACACTTATTGGGATCGCAGTTGGAGTTGGAGTAGATGTCGGACTCGGTGTCGGAGTCGGCGATGGCACTGGGGTAGCGGAAGGAATGAGAGACGTCTGGATCAAAAACAGTTGACCGCCTGAAGTTCGAAAGGCCAGGCCGTTTGCTCCCCAACGCACCATACTTGTTGCCATTCCATCGACGTCGGAGATTGTCGTCTCACCAATAGGCAGGAAGGTGTTGATATCAAAAGCACGCAACGTAACGGTCTGGTCCAGGATCGTTGAGTTTCCCATAATGTAATACGCACGACCATTGGCTTGATCTACAAAAAAGGGGCCCGAGTCGAACGTACCGAAGCCTGGGAATGTTCCCAGCAAGGTGCTTGTAGTCGGGTTTACAACCTTTCCATTCGAACTGTAGATGATGCCGTTTTGGAACTGGATATTGCCGCCAACCTGGAACGTCGTAGTGTTGTCGAGTGTCACGCCTGAGCTGTTAATTGTAAGAGTCTGCAGACCTGAAAAGAAGACACTTCCATATAGCGTTGAGTCAGAAGTTGAGAATGCGAGCTCTGTATTAGAGTCGTGTCCTCCAGCCGTGCTGGCTCGCTGAACACCATTGTCGAAAATAGCAACGCCTGCGCTTGGAGGACTCACGCCAGGTCTGGTCCTCGATACTGCTACAAGATTGGAATTACCTGGCGCGACCGCAATCTCGTAAGCGAGAAACGCACCGCCAAAAGGCTCTGATCCAACCGTGAACTGCAGACCGGGAGTATGGGTGCCAACATCGAACCTTCTAACCGCTGCCGAACCGTCCAACCCGGCATAAAGGACCTGACCATCGGCTGAAAGTGCAACCTTGTTTGGTTCACTACCTATGAACACCGACTGTCCTACAGTGCCCAAAACTGGATCAACATCAGTAATACTATTGCCATTAGCTCCGGCGCTGCTTGGTACGGTTGCGTGAATCTTTTGTGTCTGCTGATTAAAGACGATGTCGTTGGTTGGCAGATTGAGGACACGTACAAAAGTTTGCACTGAAGGTTGCGCCACTGTTGGGTCGTCGATCTTGATTCTGGATCGTTTCGACAGCGTTCTTCCGTAAGAGAGTGGGGGAAGAAGCAGATTCAAAGTGATCGAAAGCACCAGAACTTGGACCAGCCGTCGGCGCACGATGAGAGCGGATGAGGCACAAAACATCATAATCTCCAAATCAAATCTGAATTTTTATGGGAATCAACGAGGCAGGCTGTGGGGCCGCCCGCAGCAGAATACTAAATTGAATCAAAAATGAGCAAGTCAAGCTCTCGAAGACGAAGCCTCACCGTCTTGTGTGGATGGTTAACACCTCAAACTCTCTGCGCGTCCTCCGCGTCTCTGAGTCTCTGCGGTGAACTCCTTTAACTCATTCACCAATCAACTAAACAGAAGGAACCTACTTCCTCAACGTCCGCACTGCCGATACATTCGAGTACCCCGAATTTCCAAAAGAGTTAACGGCGCGCACCCGATAGGTATACACCGTATTCTTGTTCAGTCCTGTATTCGCATAACTCCTCACATTCGCCCCAACCGTCGCAATCTGCGCGAAGTTTGTACAATTATTCCCCGTACAACGTTCGATCTTAAACCCATCCTCATTCGACGCGTTGTCAGTCCACGCGAGATTCACCTGCGAAGCCGACGCAGCCGTCGCCGTCAAACTAGTCGGCGCAGCTAGCGTATTCGCCGTCACTGTAATAACGACAGTCTTCGACGCCGTGGCTCCATCGTCATCACTCACGGTCAATCGCGCAGTATACGAACCAGCCGCGTTATAAGTATGACTTGCAGTGACGCCACTCGCACCAGTGCTATCACCAAAATCCCATGCGTACGACGCAATCGTGCCATCTGCATCAGACGAATTACTTCCGTTGAACGACACAGTCAGTGGTCCAACACCGGAAGTCGGCGCAGCACTAATAGCCGCAAGTGGAGGTTTATTCCCATTACCAGCCGGAATCACAAACAGGGTGATACTTTGCTGCGGCAGCGTTACATTGAAACTACCGCCGCTAAAACTAATATCAGAAAGGTGGTTGATCGTATTCGACGAGGTCAGCTGCCAGACTTGGGCCGTCCCACCACTCGCAAAGTTCGCCAAATTGATCGTTGCCGGCGTACCGCCACTGAGATACTTGCTGATCACCATCACCGTTAAGGCACCATCCGCTGATCGTGTCGCCGAGAACGCTGCAACGTTGTCCGGATTAGGCACTGTTGTGGCGACACTCGTATCACCAAACGTCGACTTGTTGCCATCGTAGTTACGATACATCTTCATCGCTTTATAAGTCGGCGTGGATGCGTCGGGAGTGGTCCAACGTGCACCCATGTCTAAACCTTCGCGGCCAAAGATACCGTAGATGTCAGCCTGCGCCGTCGCACCATTGATGTGACCTTCTGCACCCCAGTTGTACTCCGTAATTCCAATCTGAGTGCCTGGATAATAGGTGCTGATCCAACCCTTCAGACGCGGAACCAGTTTGACACGATCGTTGATCCACGTCTCATCAACATAGTTCGGATCCCACAGCGATCGAGTCGAACGATTCCGACGAAGTTGCATGGCGGAAGAAGTGTCGTTACTGAATTCTCCTCCCTGCGGGTAGTAGTGGACGGTGAAGACATCGAGCAGTCGCACTCCTGTGGCGACGTTGTTCTGTCGCATCTGATCTAGTAGCCACGGCAAGTAATCAACGCCGCCGTGGTTGCTTCGGTCCGGCAAGAAACTCCAGCCATGCTGACTGCCATACTGCTGATCGTAGCCGCTAAACAAATAGCCGCTCCAACCCCACTCTTCTGGACCAACGATCAACGCCGTCGAATCGACTGACTTAATCTTGGTGGCATAGTCGATCATCTTGTTTTTGATCTCGTCCATCGTTGCGCCGGTGGGGTGCACATCGCGATGCGTTGAGTGCCAGATACTGGGTTCGTTGTCGAGGATGTAATAACGCAGACCACCGTTGGCATTTGATCCCCAACGAGTGACGAGGTGTTGGGCCCACAGTTGTTGAAAGGTCGAGTCAGCGGGCACATTGGCGTCGTTGGGATTGTTACCGCTGACGAATTGGCCCGACGTCAACACACCGTTGCCTGCATCAGGAAACCACTGCCAATCGTTTCCAGTCTGCGCGCCGTATTTCGCGATTGAGAAGCTAGCGAGTTTGTTGCGGTTGCTGCCGAGTTTCGCCACCCAACCCACAGTCGGGAAAGTCAACATGGCCTGCGCGTTTGCCGCTTTCGCATTGAAGATGAAAGTGTCACCGCGTTCGCCCGCGACAGAACTGGAGTCGCCGATACTTTCGTAGTACCAGTCGTTGCCACGGTTGTCGGCATTGAGTTGCCAGTTGTAACGACTTGTGTTGTTGCCGCCATTGCGGTTTAGCGGGCTATTGAGGTCATTCAACTGCGCCGTCGTCGCATGGGCGACACCATAGATGTTGGGATTGATGGCCCGCCGATTCGCATTAGCATCTACAGCAATATTCACCGCCGGATTCTGCGCCCTCCCAATTGCGGCGCTTTCGAGAACTGCGACTGCGACGATGACTAGTTGAAGTAGCTTCAAATATTTTCTTGGCATAACTGACCCCTAATTACCTCTAATGACTGATGAAGGATTTGAGATGCGCCGAAACCCCGGACGTCGCGCCAGCACTTCAAACGCTGAAGGCGTTCGCAAATTCCAGCCCATAGTCGTCACTCTCGAATCCCACCAACGGCAGTTGGTGGATGGTTCAGATCGTTTCTACATAAGAGATGTCCATTCAATCCTGCGCGCGTAGCGCGCCGGAGGGAAGATAAAAATCGGTTGTAGAAAGTATCTGAACAATCACCCCACTGCCGTTGGTGGGATTTCAGCATAGCAACCAAAAGTAGTTTGGTAGAAAGGATCTGAAAGTATCCACCCACTCCCGAGGGTGGGATTTCGACTTTTGTGCAAAGCCGTTGTCGGACCCAGTTTTCCTCAAGTTTCGAAATTTGTTACTAAACGAGGAGCATTTGCGGGGCTTTCCTGCGGTGAGAAAGTTCTTACGCTCCACCCGATTCCATACTGCCCAATTTGTTTAAGAATTGTCGGGGCCAAACTCGGGGCGCCATCCATTATATACGATCGCACTCCGTCAGGAGTGCGTTGTTTATAGACCCCGCCGACGAATAAAGAATCCCGCACTCCGTTAGGAGTGCATTGCTTATAGCATCGTCCACGCATAGAGGCTTCCGCACTCCGTCAGGAGACAGTGCAATGTTTATAGCACCGTCGACGCATAGAGGCTTCCGCACTCCGTCAGGAGTGCAATGTTTATAGCACCTTCGACGCATAGAGGCTTCCGCACTCCGTTAGGAGTGCAATGTTTATAGAACCGTCGTTGCATAGAGGCTTCCGCACTCCGTCAGGAGTGCAATCTCGATCAATTACGAGAGCGAGAGCCTTCATCTTGCTGCGCCAAACATCGCACTCCTAACGGAGTGCAGAGCCTTTGTTCTTTCGTATCCTATAAACATCGCACTCCTAACGGAGTGCAGATCCTTTATTCTTTCCGTGATCTATGAACATCGCACTCCTGGCGGAGTGCGCGTCGAAGAAAAATTACTGTCAAACAGAAATGGCACACCCACAAGGTGGAAGTAATTTCACTTTTGGCCCACGTCGTAATTTATTTGGTTGCGGCTGCGCTGTGTTTTCTTCGCTGAACTGCTTGAAATTTCCTGACTCGCTTCCGAGAATCTTGCCTTCCACATTGAACAGTTCACCGCACTCGAACGATAGATGTGTATCGTTTCCTCTTTCTGTGTCATCCTTCTAATCTGTGGATTGACTCCCAATCTAAACGTCATGAACGACATCATCATTCGCTTCGTATCTCAGCCTGACGTAACCAAACTAGCTAAATTGCGGTTTGCCTTGAGATCACGCGATTCAAGCAACGTCGAAACTGAAGCTGCATTTCTCAAACGCTGTGAGTCATGGATGGCCGAAGTACTGAACCGAACAACGTGGCGCTGCTGGGTAGCGGAGCAGGAAGGGGATTTGCTCGGTGCGCTCTGGCTTCAATTGATAGAAAAGATTCCCAACCCCACCGCTGAATCGGAATGCTTTGGATACATCACAAACTTCTTCGTGGCCGAGTCCGCGCGTGGGAAAGGACTCGGCTCACGCATCCTCGACGAAGCATTAGCGTGGTGTCGCGAGCAGAATGTACATGCAGTGATACTGTGGCCCACCGAAAAGAGCCGCTCCCTCTATCAACGCCACGGCTTCACCCTCCCAGATGACTTACTCGAGCTGGAACTCAGCGACAGCGATGGGATTACCGGGTCAGTACCACGGTAGCGGGTGGGTTGACGATACGCATCACTGATCTACGTGGCGACGGGTCAGTGGCACTTCGCGTTACTGGCTGTGTGAAGACTCTGCTCTACACCGAAGTTGTTGGCTAGACGCAGCCCAGGACCGGGGTGGTAGTGTTGCGCTTTGGCTACCCTGGGATTAGCTGAGGCGTGTTGGAATGCGCACTTTACGGTGACAAAGGTTTATGGTGGCGCAGAGGCTCTTCGCGCTAAAACAAGAGATACCGCCGACCGTAAAAATTGCGTACCCTGCTACGCAACTCTTTCAGAGTTGCGATTATTCGACGATGCTGGGTTGATCCCAGGGTAGCCAAAGCGCAACCCTGGGCTGAAATTAGCCAACACCTTCGGTGTAAAACTGTTCCAACAGAAGCGAGAAACCAACCAGAGGAATGGTCCACAACAAGAAATTACTTTCGTACGGCGATACTGACTGAACTTCCCTTCAAACCCGGTGCTGAGGCGGCCAATGTGATTCGTGTGATTCGGCCTTGCGCACCCGAAGCTTTGATCATTGCGAAGCAGCGGCCTTGATGGGCTTTGCGTTCGCTCGCCTGGAATGGTTCGTGGCTAGTGTTGTTGCCGCTATCGACCGCTGCAATCACGCCTGGGCCAGTGACCTTGAAGGCAATCAGATCCAAAGCATCCACCCGAGACGGTGAGAACGAGAGTGCTATGGCGCCGATTAAATAAAGCGTGATTAATCTCAGCATTTTAGTTTTGTTGGAGTGGAATTCGGAGGGAATGGTCGAGGAATTCGAAGATTGCACAGCGCAGACGAAATCTAAGCGGTGACGAGCCAGCGCACACCAAGTTGTGCGATATGCTTCAGCGTCTCCTGGCTTTGCACAAAAATTCAAAATCCCACCCACGGAAATGGATGGTTCGTTCAGATCCTTTCTACGGAATGCCTTTCATGGTCGTCACTTTCAAATCCACCAACGGCAGTTGGTGGATGGTTCAGGTCCTTTCTACGAAATGCCTTTCATGGTCGTCACTTTCAAATCCCACCAACGGCAGTTGGTGGATGGTTCAGATCCTTTCTACGAAATGCCTTTCATGGTCGTCACTTTCAAATCCCACCAACGGCAGTTGGTGGATGGTTCAGGTCCTTTCTACATAAGAGATGTCCATTCAATCCTGCGCGCGTAGCGCGCCGGAGGTAAGAGAAAGATCGGTTGTAAGAAAGGATCTGAACGTATCCACCCACTCCCGTGGGTGGGATTTTGTTTTGTGCAAGGCGGCGTCTATTGGAAAAGTCTCATTCTCCCCGTGCTTCAGCTCGAGGTTTCGCAGGGCTCTTGTGGTCCAGCAACCGTTTCAACGGTTTACGAAATGCGCGCCAGGGATCTCAGCTCGCATTTAACTCTCAAGAGATTGAGCCCTCTCTCAGCCGCGCTTCTTTTCGGGTCTCACTGTATGGCCGGTTCGCTCTTTGGGCTGCGTAGAGGGTGAACTTCGCTCTTTAAGTCCCTTTTGCCGCGCCTGGTTTTTCTTTTCGATGGCTTCCTTGATTCGCTTTCTTGCTTCTTTATCCATGAAAACGATTATACATAACTCCGACGAAGTAAGGACCATTGCTCGTTTTTGTCCAAGCATTCCTTAAAGGATTGTCAGACAGGAATTAAGAACTTGCTACTCAGAAGCAGGACTTGGCATTTACTTCTGTCACTTCGATGGGTGCAACATGGAAGACGAATTTGCCTTCTCCGTCCATGCAACTCTGGAGGAATGGAAAGCCGAACAGCGCAAGTTCGAAGAATGGAGTCGTAAGTCGGAACGCGAACGCCGAGAGGCGTCAACTAACTCCATGGATCTTGACGACTGTGAGATTCCTTTCTGAGAGGTCGTCCCTTTGAGATCACAATTTGTGATCTCATCGCCGTGCCCTTTAGTAACCGGCTGCAAATTAACGCGCACGCTCTTCTGTCGGACCGCGTACGTCCTCGTGCGCCGTGGTACGCAGCTGACTTCGTTGGGATTCACAGACTTCTCAAGCGACTGTGAGCCATATAGAGTTCAAAGTGGAATTCAAAGAGGTCTGTACCACACCACGCGCACGAGGACGTACGCGGTCCGACAGATGAGCTTGAATGATACTTTCGAAGGAGCTACTGAAGGGTGCCGTTGTTCACCTCCTTCAGCTCCTTAGGATTACTGAAGGGCAGTTGAGGTTGAGATTCGGTGAGACTTCCGGTCAAGAATCTCCGGAGATTGTGACATCTAACCTGCCATGCTTAACCGTTTGGATAGGCCAACCTATCCATCATTTCTGCAAACTTGCTCCATGGAATTCTTTTTCGGATTTGACGCCTTTTACCAAACCAGAAAAGGGATCCGCTGCCAATAATCAGGGTTCCTATCTTTTCTTTGCTCGCATAAATCTCAAGATGCAAAGATGTTCCGGCCTTGGTTAATTCTTTCACACTCAGGTCAGCTCTAACAGAGTGTTTCTTAATAGTTTTTCTTTTTGCCATCTATTCTCCGATCAAGAAATTCTCACTTGGGGCGTAAACATACTTGGCAGCGCAGCTTTGCACAAAAAGTCATTTTTGGCTCGTGCGTCGGAGGAAGTGCTCCAGAGGAGCACAATGTTTATAGCCGAGCATCGTCCTCCCGTCAGCGCTCCAGCGGAGCGCCATGTCTTCTAACGGTTCGACTTACACCCCGCTCCTAACGGAGCGGGGTCTCTTAGAGGTTCCAGGGCTATATACATTTTGCTCTTCCGGAGCAAGAGCCTCTGAAGAACCAAAAGAACTTTTTGTTCAAGCCAACACCTAGCTTCTCGCGTGCATACCAGGCACTCCCAGAAATAAAAATTACTTCCCCTTGACACTTACACTTCCAATATTTAAATATTGTTTGCTTCTGTTGGTCCCGCATTAGCACATTTGCCCAAACCTCATTGTTACAGCCGAAAAGTTCAAAGTCATCCCGGTGTAGTCAGTGAGGTGCGCATATGTCTTTCCGTTCCAGCGATTTGGCCATTGATCTCGGAACCGCGAACACGCTCGTATTCGCCAAGTCCCGTGGTGTCGTCATCGATGAACCCTCGATCGTGGCTATAAATAAGGTAACCAATAACGTCGAGGCTGTTGGCACGGACGCAAAAGAGATGCTCGGTCGCACACCGATCAATATTGTGGCCATCCGCCCGATGAAAGACGGTGTGATCGCAAATTTCGAAGTCGCCGAGAAGATGCTTCAGCATTTCATCCGCAAGGCGCAAAACGGAAAGAGTTTTGTGAGCCCTCGCGTCATCATCGGCATACCAACCGGTATTACTCAGGTGGAACGCCGGGCTGTCGAAGACTCCGCGTACCGCGCGAAAGCTTCCGAGGTCTTTCTGGTCGAAGAAGCTGTGGCCGCTGCCATCGGCGCCGGACTTCCGATAACCGAGCCGCGCGGAAACATTGTCGTCGATATTGGTGGCGGCACCACCGATATCGCTGTCATGAGCATGGCCGGGATCGTCTACTCGCGGGCCATCCGTGTTGCCGGCGACGCGATGGACGACGCTATCATTGACTTAGTTAAGCGCAAGCATAAGTTACTGATCGGCGAGCGCACGGTAGAAGAGATCAAAATCAAGCTTGGCAGCGCCTTTCCACTCGACGAGCCTCTCGTTCTGGAAGTACGTGGCCGGAATCTAGTCGAGGGCGTCCCAAAGACGATCACGGTCACAGACCATGAAGTGCGCCAGGCACTTGATCCTTCGGTATGTTCGATAATAGAAGCAGTGCGGGTCGCTCTGGAGCGCACACCACCAGAGCTCTCAGCTGACATCATCGATCGAGGCATTGTCCTTACTGGGGGTGGGGCTCTACTGAGGAATCTCGATAGGCGGATTACGGCGGAGATCGGTCTGCCGGTCCACGTTGCGGAGAGTCCGCTCACCTCCGTGGTGCTGGGCGCAGGCAAGATAATTTCAGATTTTGACTTACTGAACAGAGTGAAGTGGACGAATACTGCGATGTATGAGTAACGCGAAGTTTAGCCGCAGATAAGTCGCGGATAAGTCGGGGATAACACGCGCACATTTGGGCTTCGAGCAATCGTACAGAATACGAGCAAAGCGACTGTACGCAAGAGAGTCTAACTACCCCCATTTACCCACCAATGCCTTCGCTCTCTTGCGTACAGTCGCTTCGCTCGTATTCTGTATTATTCGCCCTGGTCATACATTACGTAATCAATTGCGGCAATCAACTCGGCTTCAGTAAAAAGCTTTCGACGGCTTCCTTTTGCAGCCCATGGACTGTCCAGAGACGTCCAATACCCGCGCTCTCTCATTAGCTTCGTAGCATACGCTTTAAGGGCTGAACGCACTTTCTTCGAATCGCAGTCGGCTGTAACCACGACATGAGCGTGATTCGTACGTACGTTGACGGCCCACAAACCCCAATTTCGTTTTTTGCAGACCTCTCGGATTCCCTCGGTCGCTGCCTCTCTTTGGCGCCGATTGAGACGCACCGGTGGTCGTTTAAGCATGTTTCGCTCGTACTGTTGGCGAATTCTATTGGGTGGCAGTTTGGGTGAGCCGTAGCGATTGTGAAATCTGTCGACGGAGCCTCTTTGATCGCCGTGCAGCCAAGATCCATAGGTGCGAAAGGTGATGAAAAAAGCGAGAGGTGTGTGATCGTCTCTAAACTCCTCGTGAGCTGAGGTCATATGCAATTCCTTTCGTGAGTGATGAGGTTTAGGTCGTGAGAATCTTACGAGGTCCAAGCTGGGCTGGCAACTTTACAGAACACGAGCGCAGCGACTGTACTCAAGAGAGTGTGGATGGGTAGTTGGGCGTTCACTCTCTTGGTACAGTCGCTGCGCTCCTGTTCTCTAATGTCCCCAGGCTCGTGCTGAATGTTGGAGTCCCACTCTCTTGCGTGCAGTCGCTGCGCTCCTGTTCTCTAATGTCCCCAGGCTCGTGCTGAATGTTGCAGTTCCACTCTCTTGCGTGCAGTCGCTGCGCTCCTGTTCTCTAATGTCCCCCAGGCTCGTGCTGAATGTTGGAGTCCCACTCTCTTGTGTACAGAACAGTTCGCAGCAATTTGGGGCAGCACTGAAAGTGCGAAATATCGTTATTTTTAAGCCTAGTTATTACGCTCTTTCAGAGCTGCGGAATGGAGACTTACCTAACCCAGGGGCGACGCGCTCCGCTATCGCTACGCGCTTGCCCCTGGCTTTCATATTCCGCGCCCTTGGCGCTACTCGTTCTAGCTAATCGGACTTTTGAGGCAAAGCTCATGACCACCGAACAGAACTAACCACCTACGATCTGATAGAGATCGTCAAAAGGAAAAATCCTTCACACGGCAGTGTCGAGATCCTTCAGGTCCTTTCTAATAGCAAGCCTCCAATTATTTTGGCGCTGCTGCGAAGTTCACGTACGTTGATAGAGTCTGCTTCTCTTATTTCAGTGGGCTGTATGAATACTGGATCGGTCTTTTCCATAGTAGAATCTTCACATGAAATCTAAAGAGACTGAATTTGAGAAGTTCGACAGAGTGACGCGAGGACTCTTCACAATCCCTTTTGCCGAAAAACAAAGGAAGCTTAAAGACGAAAAGCGCGCAAAAGACAAACACAAAAAGCGGTCTACCTCGACCACTTCCCGCGTTTCAGCCTCCCGTAAGGAGCGCGAATCACGGGGGCAACAGAGTTAACTGAGAATGCGCCACCTACACCCACGACTAGCTAAAGCGTATCTGACACACCGCAAACATTGCGGATGATGCTGCGTTCTATTTCGTGTTGTTTCGTGTGAATTCGTGGATCCTCTATGCCCACAAAGACGAGCCACCAAAACCACACGAACCATACGAAACAACACTACGGCTACGAAAACACGCGACATCACGAAGCTATATTCGGATGGACACGCACGACCCCCAACTTAATAGCAAACCTGCGTCTTGCCCCCTGTCATAAATCTCTCGGCTGTGGTGTTCTCTTTAATAGAGACCAAACGACAAGCAAGGAACTCCGACAGCAAGTAAAACGTTTCCCAATTGTGCAATTGAAGCGCTGCCGGAATGTTGTAGAGATTCCATGAAAGTGGATCTTTTGCACAACTTGCTTCTTGCACAATATAAGCCAATCAAAAAGTACAAGGGGGAGGCTCTACAAGGAGGTACAAAATGAAAAGCGTCACTGAGCTACCGATATTCGTCATCGGCTTACTCGGAATTACAATAGCGATATGGAAATCGATGGCGTTTCTCGGCGCCAGAGATCCTCAGACAGGGATCCCGGACATGATGCATGGTCTTCATAACTTATGGTGGGCCATCGCAGGGATAGTTGTCGCCATCGCGTGCGTCGTACTCTACTTCGTTCGCCATCCACGCATCCAGGAGGAGATTCACATTAGCAGGTGAACATTTTGCTCCTCCTGAGCAAGGACAAGTCAGCGGAGCAAGGACGGCTGATTCTCCGACTCTCCTCTTACTATGGCTGCGATGCGTATCCACTTTGTCGGAGAAATCTACCAGTTCCTGAGCTGTGTCAGGCAAACCCCGACCTAAAAATCAGGCAATGTGAGACTCGTTACTTGTTATCGCCTATCAGATGATGCTCGGTGCGAGTGCGTCTCCCCAGACGTCCGTTAAATTGAGCAAACACGTAGGGCCATATTTGAGTTTTGCTCTGCTCCGAGATTCGGATAACGGGTCAATCTTTTTGCAGGAGCTTGATGTCAAATTGATTAACGAAACAGAGTATATAGATCCCTTGCAATTGGACTAGTTGCTCAAGACAACAAGACTTTCAGATCCTCGCCGGTGATGTTTCGAATGAGATTGTTGTCAGCATTGATAATCGCGTCTGCCAGATCTCGCTTTGTCGACTGCAGCTCGAGAACTTTTTCTTCAACCGTATCGCGTGTGATCAGTCGATACGCAAACACACGTCTCGTCTGGCCGATTCGATGAGCGCGATCAATCGCCTGCGCTTCAACTGCCGGGTTCCACCACGGGTCAAGTAAGAATACATACTCAGCGGCGGTCAAGTTCAAGCCCTGACCACCCGCTTTCAAACTGATCAGAAATAGCTTGCAGTCTGGATCACTCTGAAATCGTTCCACCGCAACGCCTCGATTGCGTGTCCGCCCATCAAGGTACTCATACGTTACGCCTTCAGCATCGAGTCGCCGCCGAATTATTGAAAGAAAACTAGTGAACTGTGAAAACACAATTGCCTTGTGTCCTTCTTCTGTAACTTCATTCAGGCGCGGCAACAGTACATCGAGTTTCGCGTTGGGCTTGCTATCGTCGATCGCGCCAGTCACCAGTGACGGATGACACGCCGTTTGCCGCAATCGCAGTAAGGCCTCGAGGATCTGTATCTTCGATTTATTGATTCCCTGTAGCGAAATCTTTTCGAGTAGCGACCGCCGATAGTACTCACGCAGTTCGTCGTACTGGTTACGCTGCGACTCATCCATTTCACAAGAGATCGTTTGTTCGAGTTTTTCTGGGAGCTCCTTTGCGACCTGCTGCTTCGTGCGTCGCAAGATAAACGGACGCAGGGATCGTGACAACATTCCGCGAGCTTCTTCGTCTGGTTTTCGCGCCCCGTTTGTCGAAAGTTGAAAGATTGACGCCGTACCAAGCATGCCTGGATTCAGGAATTCGAACAAACTCCACAGTTCCCCTATATGATTCTCGATTGGTGTGCCACTGAGAGCGAGTCGATGTTGACTCTTCAGGAGTCGTGCGGCCTTCGCGGTTTCTGTGCTGGCATTCTTGATCGCCTGCGATTCATCAAGAATCAAAAAATCAAATTCGACGTCATTCAAGTCGATCACATCACGACGTAGAGTTCCGTAGGTAGTCAGGATTAAGTCGTAATTCTCAAAATGCGTAGTTCCCTTCACGCGCTCCGCACCTATGTGAGGCAACACACGCAGCTTCGGAGTAAACCGGGCAGCTTCTTGTTGCCAGTTGAAAATAAGTGAACGAGGAACCACAACGAGAGACGGTTTTGAGTTGCCGTTGCGACGAGATTCAAGTAACGCCAGAACTTGAACTGTCTTTCCGAGGCCCATGTCATCTGCCAGACACCCACCGAACTTGAAGCGCTGGAGAAAATCAAACCAGCCCAGACCTTCGCGCTGATAATCTCGAAGTTGGCCGACAAAGCCACGTGGCTCTTTGATCGGTCTGATTCCTTCAAAGTTCTGCCATTCCTGCCGAACCCGCGCGAATGTTTCGTCGCACGAGATCTCTGGTCGCGCCGCAAGTAATGCGTCGAGAACTCCAGTCTGCGTTCGCTGAAAGCGCAGATGGTTTCCTTCGTCGACACCGAGAGAAGCCAATAATCCATATTGCTGCAACCACTCTTCAGGTAAAACACCAAAACTTCCGTCACCGAGAGCGATGACCTTCTCGCCACGTCGCAGGGCTGCAAGCAACTGTGGCAGTCTTACTTCAAGATCGTCACCAAAACTCAGCGAACCATGCAGTTCAAACCAATCGATTCCTGAACTGACAGACAATTTCGACGAACCCGGATTGCGATAAAGCTTTCCTTCAGCTTCTACTCGCCAGCCGCTCGCGAGAAGGGCTGTTACCACACTGGGTAACTTCCGAGGCGTTAGCTGAAACTTTTCTTCATTGTGATAGTCCCGTCCTTTTCTAACGCCAAGTGCATTCATAGTTGAGTACGCAAATTCTTCTGATGCTCGGTCGCGTTCCACATACCGATCTCTACCGCCCTCGTAAATACCATCCCGACTGTCAAAGTAATCGATCTGGAGGTCTTCATAATCAAATAGGAGTTTCGCTTCGAGGTGGGGCTGGCGGGAAAATGCGTACTCGGGCTTACGCACAATCAAATGAGGTGTGGGTGGAAAACTAACGCGCTCAAAGTGCAACTCTGGTGGCAATTCGAGTTTGGGGATGGAAGGCAAATCCATCAAATGCGCAACAAGCTCTCGCGATTCGGCAGCCGGAATCCTCACGTCACCAGAAGCGCGTAAAGCATTGGTCCAAGTGCGTGCTCCCTGAGACTCAAACCGCGCCGCACGATAGTCGGGTCCAATCAATATCGCATCCGTCGTCATGGGCGCCGCTGCGAATTCGTGCTCGACTCCATCGCTTCGCAGAACAGGTTTAAGGACGTATTCCTCACCTACTCGCTCAATCACCAACCAAAACTGCCAGACCCTTGCATCATCCCATTCGATATTTTTTAAGTCATCCTTGTTCTCTTCAGGTCGAAACAGGCAACGTCCGGTGGCACACAGCATTGGTAGCAGGAATGGTTGGAGAGTGTTGGAGAGAGCAAACGGATTAGCCAGTTCGAATCCTCCATAACTGTAGCTACTCCAATATGCTTCTTTAGCGCCGCTAAGAATTGAAAGGAGCTGGCGGTCCTCTGGATCAGGAATTTTTCCAAGCTGATTCTGCTGGATGCGGGCCTTTTTGATCTTGCCCCATTCACCCTTCTTGTTGCGTTCACGAAATGCAATTTCAACATTGAGCAGTCCCGAGCTTCGTGACGACTGTGGATCGACGATATAGAAAATCTCACGATTGCCAGGCCAGTTGACTCGATCTGGGAGGCGAGCGTTCTTTACTGTATTTGTAACCAGGGAGAGTCGTTGCTTCCAGGCGGGCTGCGGTTCCAGCTCTTGTTTCTTGTCTGCTTGAGTGAGCAGCAGTTCGCCGAGTGCCGCCTCGTCGTAATCCATTCTTAATGGTCCACGCAAATCGACATTAGACAAATAGTTGTGACTATCAGCCGCAAGCATAGTCGCCCAGATATGTTTGCAGTCTTCACCCTCTTGGAAGTACGGACACGTACATGCGACGCCAAGAGAATGCGACCTCAGGGTGAGTCTAACCAAATAATTAATAGTGCCCGTAATGCGTGCTTCCAAGTGGAAGTCGGAATGTTCCAAAATCTCGACTGCACCGGAGCGAAAATAGCCAATGCCGCGATCGCGAATTCGCGGATTGAACTCGTGTGAAAATCTGCTCTTGAGTGACATTGAATTCGAGATGGTAGCTGCTGAAGAAGAAGTTTGTCACACGCGTAAGAAGTTAGCTGGACGTGCAAGGGAAGGATTGAGTTCGTGTGACTTCGTAGATCCTCGGCCCCGGAGAAAACGATCCACAAAACCACACGAAATAACACGAAAGAAAGAAGCTCAATGTCTTGTCGGTCCTAACTTCGACTTGCGGGGCTCTTTGGAGTGCGGAGACTTGTCACCGCACTCCAAGGAGAGAAAGGACCTGAACCATCTCACCACTGCCATTGGGGAGGATTGTGCATCTCGGACGATTTATGGTGGGCCGAAGCGGCTGCGATACTCGATTGAGTTGAGGAAAGCCTTCACCATCTCTGCCTGGATAAAGTTGCCGTTAAATTGATCCAGCTTCGCGAGCCAGAAGTTGTAACCACCGAAGTTTGTGTCAGGTGCATCGTCTGGATTACGTCTTAAGTATCCAAAATATTCCATAAGAACAAACGCCCGATTAAGTTCATTCAGCCGGTACCGTTCAGATTCAGCGACAAGCCGAAGCGCCTGCGCCCGCGTGATGATTCCAGCATCCAGCGCCTTCACGATCATGTCAGGATCGAACAGATTTGCCGGCAGCTGCGCGCGAATCTCGCCATCGGGAAAGTTAGTCGTGTGAACGTCGACGTAAAGCAAGCCGTTCGCCAAATTGTTGAAATTGGAATTAGATAACTGAACTTGGAAGTTGTCGACAAACTGTGGGATCCAACGTGCGATGATTGGCCCATTCGCGCCTGCAGCAGCCGGACCGTGGAGGTGCGCCTCTGTTTGAGTGTTTGTGATGCCGTTGAGAGACAGCGAAATTGAAACGAAGGGGCCGTTTACGGCCTGGCGCAGGATGACGAGACCTGTGGCAGTTGAGCCCGTCGGTGGCACTACCTGGGCGCCAGTTAGTTTGGCGATATACAGTTCGGCAATCGTTCTAGTGAACTCGGCATTTCCATACAAGGTAAAGACATATTGTGAATTGGTCATATTCCCATACCGCGCGACGAACTCGGGACGGGTGACAAACTCGTCAAAGAAACGCTGCTTATTATTTTCGAGTTGTGCAGCTGCGCCCGGTGCTCCAAACACGAAATCCTTTTGCAAAGCCTGAACGTCTCCCATGAAAGCACCATAGGTCGGCAATCCACCGAAGGCGGCTTTCTCAGTCAGGTAAGAAAGCATTCCAGTATTCTGAAATTCAATCGACAGAAAGAAAGCGGCTGAGACATTTATCCTCTTGATTTCAATACACTGCTGGTTAGTCCCACAGGAAGTGATCTCATTGCGCCAAAAGTCAAAACCGGCAGCATCAGGCTCACGATTCAGAAAATCAAAGTACTGTTGACGTACGAAGAATGATGTGTCGTCGAGAATGTTGGGAGGTTGACGAGGCGTATCAAATTCATCGTCCATTATGCGCAAGGTGGACTGCGCAGGATCTACTAACGCTGCACCAGTAGCATTGCTCAGCACGAGCGCGAGATCTCTGGAACTGCCGGCACCGATTGCGTTATCGTCAACAATCAGCACGCGGAAAGTCTTGCTGGTTTCGCCCGGGTTGAACGTCAGCTTGCCAAGTGAGATCACATAGTTAGACTTTTGAGTTGCACCACGGTCAACCGTTGCGTAATTCACGGTGGCTACTCCCGAAACATCTCCACTCCGCAAAACAGTGATATCGATATGGCCGTCGTTCTCTCGGGTGAAGAAACTTTGCGCGCTAAACTTGATTGTCGACGTTGCTATTGAGGCCGGTTTAAGAGAGCCAAATAACCCGTGTTGTTCCAAGAAGAGACCGGCGGAAAAGTAGAGAGTGTTTGGGTCACCACCATTTACACCATTGCCGAAAACAAGGGCGCGCAGTTGATCTATCTGAAGCCCGCCTCCGCCCTCGTTAACCATGCTGCCTATCAGCGTGCCAGACGCAGGGTTAAACGCACTGATGCAGGAGTCAGTCAGGTTTCCCAGGAGTCGGGAATTCCCAACCAATAGCGCATTACTAAACGGTCCAAAGTTCGCTGGCGAGATCGCGATTCCCCACGGATTGACAAGTGGACCATTGTCGATCTTAAACGACGTGTCGCGAACACCGTTTGTATCAAACTTGCGAACGAACCCTCGATCGCTGTTAAAGGCGGGCTGGAACTCCGCATATGTCACGTACAGTGAACCGCCAAGATTCTGTATGTTGAAGGGATGAAAATTCGCGGGGACAGTTGCGTCTGCGAAGTTGCCCGTCACGGAAGTTGGATTGAAGTCTTTATCAAAGACATCAATATTCCCATTCTTAAAGTCAGCCACGAAGAGAAGGTTTCCAGACGCATTGCTGCCGATGGTGAGGCCTGTGTAGTCACGTCCTGAATTGAATACTACAGGCGATGCAACCGATTCGAAGTTCGGCAACGCGTTTATTCCACCATTCCGAGTCGCAAAAATGAAAGTCGTAGGTGGGGGCGGGAGCGCTAGATCGAACCTCGCAAGAAAATCATTGGTTGTGTTTGCCACTACTGCAGTTGGTAACGTAGGCGCAGGCAGGAGCGTTGGGACATTCAGGATCGCAACTGAACGAACTCGACTGCGGGCCAGTGGAGCACCACCAACATCACCTGTGTAGCTACTTGCAGTATCAGTCTTATTGTTGACGACCGAAAAGGGACCACTGGTGTTTGCCGCCACTCCCCACGGGCTTCGCAGAAGTCGGTCTTCCACAGGGGCAAGGCCCGGAAGATCAGAGACCAGGTTGGTCTGTCGGTAAGGCGCTCCGACAACAAGTTGCGCCGGTGCCGGATTGTCAGTACTCGACGCTGCGGTGTTTGATGTGGGCAAGCTTGTCAATAGAACAAGAGAGACAAGCGAGACCAGCAAGGCGGCGATCACAGTGCTGCTTTTCGTTTTGCGAGAGTACTGCCGGGTAGTGAAGATATTCATGGTGTGGGACCCAAAAGTTGAAGTTTTGAGGGAGAGAAACGCGCCAATTCTATAACTGTTCCAGTCTGGCTGCCAAGAGTTTTGCTGCTGTGTTTAGCTCCTGTGTTTTGCTGCTGTGTTTTGCTGCTGTGTTTTGCTTCCCGATTAAGGTGGTTTAATACATCGGAAAAAATCAGCCGCAAATGAACCCAGATCCACACGGATCAAGAGAGTGAGAAATAGAACTTTTATCCGCGATGTCTCAGATCTGTCTTATCGGCTTTTATCTGTGGCTGATTTTTCCGTGAGGTTACGTGTCAGTAACGTTACACATTTTGTTCATGAGTCTAGAGAGATCGTCTACGCCGGTGCCAGCCAGTGACCAGTTCATTGCGCGAATCATCATTCTCATGAAAGACGTTCACGAGTGAACTCAAGATCGGCTTGGCGATTTCGGGTTTGGGTGTGTCGTGAATTTCGTTTCCAGCACTGTTAGCCTGGGTGGCTGAAGGTAAAAACTTGTTGCGTCCTTTGTGGGCCAATCATTATACTGTCCTTGACTGTAGTCCTTACTGCCTCATGCATTTCCATTTGTATTCCTTTCAAGCTTCCTAATTTCACAATCTCACGCCCTCTAACAGGAGAAGATCAATGCGTAAACCTCAGTACTTGCTGGTAATCTTAATGTGCCTGGTGTTCGGGTCGACCCCTCAACCAATAATCGCCGGCGACCTGCAAGGGAAAGTAGTCGAGGTTGTTGACGGTGAAACGCTGGTTGTTTCTTATTCTGGCAACCTCGTAAGAGTTCAACTTTGCACACTGTCTGCTCCCAAAGGAGCCCATCCCCTGGCGGCTATAGTTCGGCAACACCTTGCAGATTTTGTGTTGAATAAGTTCGTCTCTGTTCACTACTTCCGAATGCAGGGAGGGGTGGTCGAAGGTTTAGTCATGCTCAACGGCAATGACATTGGCATCCAGATGATTAGGGACGGAGCCGCAAACTATAATTCGGGATATGACAGCAAAATAAGCGCTGTTGCGCGACAAGCATACTTTGACAGCGAACGCGCAGCTCGCAATGAGATGCGCGGGATTTGGCAAGGTTCTGAGCCACCAACGACTCCGCAGAGACAGGATGCTGCACAAGACACTGTAAATCCATCACGAACTCGGGATTCTTATCCCGGAACCGCAGTACGGACAGCAACCAGCAAATACGAATCATCAGAGGATACAAAGTCGTGGACCAAGCCCGTTGCTGCTGACTCACTCATAATGAATGCCTCTCCCGGCTCAAAATCGGTTGTGTGGTCGCGAGGCGCTGATGGATGCGACGATCTCTTCTCTGAAGGGCAGTATTTTCGGGTTCTCCGAGCAGATGGAATAGAGATTGTGCTGACGATGTACGACGGAAATGACTATCGCGTGGCAGATGTGTTCATCTCGAATGTTAGCGACAAGAGAAAGTTAATAGATCCTTCAATGACAAGCTTTAGTTTGGCGGACTCAGGTAAGCGTGCAGTTTCTCTTAGTCCGATACCCACGCAAAAGATCGCCAGCAAAATCAAGAGGCGCGCAAAGTGGGCCAACTTTTTCTCAGCGCTGGCAGCAAGCATACCTCAGACGTCCACAGCTCGGTCGACGACAGACGGAACTCTAAGTGTTTACGGAAATGATGGATCGTATGCTCGTGGCACTTTCAACGGTACAACAACGACGACAGTGACCTCTCCAAACGTGTATGCACAGGCTCGCACAGCTGAAGATAACAGACGCAGGTCCTTCGAAGCAGCATCTAAAGCGGATCAACTGCAGGAAACGTCACTCAAAATGAATACACTATTTCCAGGCGAACGCGCTGTGGGGCTTATCTATTTTGAGAAAAAGAAGTTCGAAGAACTTGGGACTTTTCAAATTTTGATCGATGGGACCATTTACAAATTCTCATTCACACCTTTTGTAAAGAAATAGTGTCCCCTCCTTCGTTATTTCAATCCTTTCGTACCGTCTGGAGAATTTTCATATATGCGTAAAACAATTGTTGCGACTCTGCTGATGATCACCTTTCTCTCGCTCTCTTCTTCTGCTTATGCAGCAAGAGGCGAGGTTGTCCTTAAGAAAAGCGGCTGCGATTATTATCTTGTACTCACGAGCAAAGGGTACGCCTTACTTGAGTGGTATGGCGGGAATGATCCGAATCGTGGGGACATTCTAGTTGGGGATTATGAATCCTACGGAATGAAGGATATTTACAACCTAACATCCGATCAGGAAACTCGAGCCTGGGTTGAAGATTATTTTTTATCGAAGTCCAGCGCGATAGAAAAATACTATGATAAGTGTGACTAATTGTTAGTCTCGCGGTAAAAAACGCAATATTTGATATGTTTGTTGCACAGTTGCAGCCAGACAGGCTTGACTTCTTGCCTAGGAGCCGAACTTCGGTGGCGCAACGTCAAACTGCTTGCACAAATTCGTTATCGAGGCTTGATCACCGTAGACCTTGATGTATGCCGCGACCAACTCTGCAGGTTTTGCTGTACCCATGATTCCGCTGTCGTTATTGTGCCGGTCGAATCGGACCAAACGTTCAATCCAATAGGCGAAATATGCTTCAGTCGGGACAACATCGATGAGTTTTGTAGATAACGATGATTCGATGCGATTGAAAAAAGACTGCTGTGCATCGTATGAGTCACGAAGAGTTGCCTGTTCGACAGGAAACATTCGTTTGTCTTTGATCATACGATGGTCGTGCAAAGCTAAACGAACCTCATCATTACTCACCGTTAGCTGACGATCCTTAAATGTGACGTCGCGATCACTCCAATCGAGAGCAATATTGGCCAACCGAAGAAGTTCGTCGTTTCAAACTGGTCAACGAACTTGTCGAGTTGTTCAGCCCTCGCTGGAGGTAAAGAACACGGCGGGCTATAAACATGTGACTCCTACGGCGCAAGAACCATTGCTCGTTTTTGTCCAGCCTTCCTTAAGAGATTGTGAGAAAGAAATTAGGGTCGATCGTCGCCACAAGATTGCCTTACAAGATCCTGCGAAGAGTGAGATGGACGAGAGGATCGAGAAAAAGTTTAGAAATGCTGGACCAGTGGTGAGGGATCTCAGAGGCCTAATCTAGCTCACAGTAAGGTGCAAATCGTGATTATTCTCAAAACGGATTAAACCATGACGGCTGAGGGTGATTCCGACACTTCGGTGCTTCCTTAATCGTTCCGGCTTCGCCAATATCCATTCAAATCTTTTGGACCTCTAATGCAATCGACAATCTCAACCGTCCCAACTAACAATCCAATCCAAATCTCTAAGCCTGGACTAATAATTCCGAGGACCGCTGATCTGCAGTCAGCGGACTTGCGAACGTGATCGCCCGTACTGAAGTGTATGACGTGCAAGTTCGCGAGATCCGGCACTACAGTGACAGTTGCCTCTCGGTTATGCTCTTGACTATATCGTCGGCGCGCAATATTTTTCCCATATTCGATTCAAAAGGCGGCCTCGTATTCACCCGCCTTCCCAAATTAAAAGGTGTCGCTAGTTTCTGTAGCCCGTAATCTTTCGGGCTCAAAGCGTTGGAAGACAATACGCCGAAGCCACGAACACCATTCGGCAGCGGAGGTAGCTCATGAACAACGAACTCACCACAATCTCAACAGAACTCGAAATCAATTCTGTCACGACGATAGATCCAACGATCAATAACCACCATCCAGCGAACGGAAGATCCATTGAGCCAAACATCCAGAAAACTAATGGGAGCCGAGTTAATCCCTCACCTGATCAAGCAAAGGACTTCGCGAAAGCTAATACCACATTATTGGTTTGGCTCGTCTTTCTAACTCTTGGTGGAAGCGTACTCGCACTCTACTACGCTGATATACGGTACTTGCCAGAGATCGAATGGACATCGACCCTGATTTATATCGCAATTGCCTCGATGATCGGAGGAGTTGTGGCTGTCGTCTTGTCACTGTCCCTACTCATTCCTGGCCTGATCTGGAATGTGTTTTTGGTGTGCGATGACACTTTGGCCGGTTTTTTTTGTTACAAAGAAGGCAACAGGCGGGACCCTTCGGTGTTCGACATTTCTTATCGGCTAGGGCTTCCTTTTGGATTCGTACTCTTATTGTCTCACTTTGGATTACTAAAGAGCGCGACGTTCTATGTCGGCACAGCCTTAATGCTGCTTGGGCTAAGTTCTATATTTATGTACGTCCGGTTCAAATCATTAGTACAAAAAAACCGAGGAGCAACGGGCGATGGCACCGTCTCAGCCGATTCAAAAGTTGATTCCAAGCGAATAATGAAGCATACCTTCTGGTTTGGACTTACTGTATTTTTGGGCCAAACGGCGATCTTAATAACATTTGTACTGTCTGGCAGACCAAGCGGTAGTGACTTTTGGATACTAACGGCGATCTGTAGCAGTTCAGTTTTCATATCAAATCTAGTCGTAACCATGCTGCACACTCATCACCCTCGACAAGCAGTGCTATCAAGTGCCATATCGGCCCTACTACTTCTCGCGGTTGCAAATCAATATTCTTCGCTACCAAAGGGAATAATGTCACTCTATGGATTCAGCACCGGAACTAAATATAGTTTCTTCCTAAACGAGGATGGGGCTAGGTTGGTTGAAAGGTTTGAATTATCAAATCAAGGCTGCTCGAACGGGCCATCCGCTCCAGACAGGCTTTGTAACGTGGAGATCCTCTCTTCGTTAGGTAATGACTACTACTTGAAAGTCGGCGCGGCTAAAATCACAATGCCGAAGTCAATGGTAGTCGCTCGCAAAGCCGAATGACACGCCTATTGAAAAAGTTACGAGCGAAGTTACGGAACACCCGTCATCGATTTACCTTTTCGTACGTTGATAGCAATTTCTGCAAAATCTCGTCACCAGCATGCGCCGAGTGCATATTTTGGACCATCCATCGTTGATCGGCCATCCACTTTGCGCATTCTCCAAAACGCCACTGGATTAGGCCTGCTGAGATTTTCGCTTCTGCAAAGTAACCTTTTGCGTTGCGATAACGCGCAGAGTCCTTTACATACTTAGGCTCATTAGCACCGTCGAGTTTCCTAAGTCCGCAATCAATAGACGAGAATGCCTCCACCAATGTGGGCGTCAAACGATCGATGAAAAGATCTCGCTTATGAACGGGAGGGTGTGCACGGTTGGTTGGCGCTGCTGCAATTGCAATATTAATCGCTTGGCGCGGGCGTTTCTTCAGTGGATCGTAATTAAAATTCACAGTTTCTGGATATACATATTGCAGAGGCACAATGGATTTTCGTCTTATCAGAGCTGACGGTTTATAACCGTATCCCAGAGCAACTAGGACTGTCCTCTTTTCGACAATTGTTTTCTTCCCTCTAAAATCACTCAACACACGTTCGAATCTATTCCAATTCAATAGCAACGCCTCCCGGTATCTACGTAGCTGTGCAATTGCCGCATCGTTGATTCGATTCCATTTGCATTCAATAACGAATGGAGTGTTATCGGCTGATACTGCTAGAACGTCTATGTCGCAGATGTTGGCGCGTCCAAACCTACTGCCCGCAATCACCTTTAGGCCCAGAACTTTTTCAACATATCGCTCACAGAACTTCTGCACTTCGTCCTCATTTACAAAAGGCACTCCTGAGACGAACATAGGATGCGGCTCTTCCATCTTCGTCAGGACTCTCTTAACTGCACTCGTTAACGCGTGATTCATGTGGATTGGCCCTTTACTATGTTTCCAAAATTGGTCTTATTGATTGTTCGTTCGCAAGTCTTCAACTGTCCCACGGTATAAGAACTCTCTTGCTCCTCCGAAATTTGCTCTGTGAACATGGGATAAGTGGACCACTCACAGAATTCACTGAGTGAGGCATTGGATATCAGAATTAAATGCAAGAGGATCGACTATCAAAGGTTCGGAGTCTCATCTTTGTAATGGTAAGAAGTTGTGTGTTGTCGGGCCATTTAGCCTTTCGAAAGTTGTTGCGCGTGCGCATAGAAAGGCTACTGCGATGGGACAAGCGCCTCGACTTATCAAGAATTTACTTCAGTTATCATGGTTCGCTTACTTCCGTTGTCTCAGCTTCAGATATTTTTGGGTTCGTTATGAGTTTCGCGAGCTCTTCGATCTAAGACATCCCATGCGATGGTCGGCAGTACTCAGAACACCACAATCACAATAATGCTCATGAGGATCAAAGCAAAAGTCAAAGAGTTTAAGTTCGTGGAAAATGACGGTTTCAGGTAGCTGAGCTTCTGGAACCTTGCTAATTGACTAATGACGTCCGCTACTCGCAAGCTTCTGAATCTGTTTTAGCGCCGAGTGCAATATCGCATACTCGCCAGTTATGTCAGCCTTTCCAGCTTTCGGTTGAAGAAAAAGATCGAGACGTTGTTCAATGGAGAATCGTGCGACAACTGCGGGTCTATTTTCGAGTGTCTCGCGTACCCGGAAAAAAGCATTTAATTCGGTACTCTGTCGATCTTGCGGGTGTGAGCATAGATACGAAGTTCGAAGGCGCGAGTCGGCGCTAAATCTTACTACCGCATGTTCACCAATCCGATAGGCAGTAACGTCGAGGCCCGATAATAGTCGCTCTCTTGTCTGTTGGGTTTGCTCCTGAAGCTTTTCGAATCTGGGATAAGGTTGGGCTTGACCCTTTTTCATAAAAGGAAGTATCCCGTCGTTCAAGACAAAGTACTCCTGCTTATTACCCGATACGGCACCAGAGTAGACGACAAATGAGGGCTTGGCCTTGTGCTCTTTTAGATACTTCCAAGCAACGGTATCTCTGGCATTCTGTAGTTGCTTCTCTCCCCAGCTTCCGCAGGCTATTGCTCGAACCGAGTATTTAGGGAAAGACTTGCGGAGTACTCGACGTGCTTTGGAAAAGTTTCGAGCCAGCTGACAAATAGTATCCTTGGCGTTTGGGCCGTCTTGCTTCTTTAATTCAACGCACGTGGCCACATGACACTCCTGATTTACAAAGACAATATCCATATCAGCCATCTGTCGGTAAACACTAATGGGCTTACTTGTATCACCGAGGCACGTGGGTATAGCCCAGGGGTGGTGTGCTAAGAATGCCTCGATCCAGGCCTCTCGCCATTGGAGATCGATAGCGGTGAGTTCTCCAGGTTTGAGGTCGAGTTTCCCGCGCGCAGGGAGTTCCTCAAAAGTAGTTCTGAGCGGCTTTATCTTTATGGCAATCTGGGTCACCTTGGTCCTCTTGTCTGGTCGAGACGCAAATCCGGCCATGGGCTTTGACAACGGAGTCAATACAGGGAGCGGTAGCGGCTGGGAAGATGGTCCTCGCTACAGCACGTCACATAAGCAATTACTGAATTAGTTGCGAATCTAAAGGGACCAGCGATCAAGTCAATCACCCAACGATGCACGGTGTAAGTGTGTCTAAGCAGGAAACTAGATCCGCGATACATTCCCCAACTCGCCAGATAAAAACCGAGCTGCAGTGCAGCGTGATAATGATTGCCACCGATCCATTTCCTCTATCCTTTCGAAAATACTTGTAACAGTGCGCCCAGAACGATAGCGATGGTGGTCGCCACTTCCCTCGTTGCTGTGCGCTCGGATTTTTTCTGCGATCTTCATTTCTGATTGACCCCATTTCATGGAAAGTGTTTAGTGGGACGTTGTGCATGATCAACCTTATCTAGTTGCTGTAGGAAGTGTTAAAAAAAGAGTCTATGTAGGATTTTACTCATTCATCACATCGCTCAGCCGGAGGATCTAATCTTAAATGGCAGAATTGCTCGGTTCATAAGGACCGTTTGAATGGAACTAGGTACAGATACAGGTCGAGGAATTTGGATGCCGAACCCATCGACCTTTTCTCGAGAATAGTCGTATTGGCCGCATTGGTTTATTGAAACTGGTGCCCACTCGGCACAGCGTGCAGAAGCGCTGCGCTGGAGGAAGGTGAAGATAAGCGTGCCCGGGCCGACTTCTGCTGCGCCCGTCACTTCGGACCCATGTCATAGTGGCAAAGAAACTTGGAGCGATCGACATTACCTTCTTATATGCGTTTGCGTTGGCTTGAGACCCATGATGAGGTGCCGTTGATATGGCATATTCAAGTTCTAATGGTGGTGTTAGTCCCTCTAAGTCCGAATCTGCTGTGAAAAGAACGCCAGGATGTCTGATTCCTGGCGGGGACCAAAAAACAAGACTTTCCCGGTTAGCCACCGTCAACGCTAGATACTCGAAGAGTGTTCGTGGACGCTTTTTTGACCGCGCAATTAATCTCGAGTTTAGAGGTCTCAGTTCTGGCCTTCCTCCACCAGCGTGAGACGTCGTGTATTCAAACCATCGGACAGGAATACCGCGACCGTAAGCCTCCATTGCTATCGAGCGTATCCTTTTAGCTGCATTGATGGCCGAGAGGAAAAGTCGCCAAGAATTCGGTTGCATTAGCCTAGGCGGATAGAGATGGATCCAATCTCTAAAGGACCAAAGAGGAAGTGATTCAACTTCCTCCCACAAGTCCGATTCCTCTATCTTAATGGAATGGGACTCAGTCCAGCCATCCTCGCCAACTTCTTCGACCTCCTCTCTGTTCTTATCCTCAAGTAAGTCATCACTTTCCCGCCGCAATAGGTGGTGCCGATAATCCTCAAACGATTCGAATTCCAGTATTTCTACTGGATCCATCTGCGACGCATCTTCTGCCAGTTGCTCGACGAGTGGGAAGAACGGTTTGAAAATATCCGGCATCGTTCCCAGCCAACGTCCCGGTAACCAAACCTCGTTACACCTTAGTCCGTTCTCAAGGAACCCTATTATTCCATTGGCATGATCCGCGTCATTGTGGGTACAAACCAAAATGTCTACGCCGTCTTTCCCAAAGATGTCCTTAAATAACGACGGAAATGCCCTGCGATTCCTGCCGCCGTCAACAAGCACGGAAAGATTGTCGCGCTCAAGATAAAAAGCGTCGCCTTGAGTTACTGGAATTGCTATGAACTGGGCCATCAAAAGCAAGTTGCTAGACTAGATGAGATTTAATTACCAAGTCACACTTGACCTCAAAACATCGCAGGCTTGCGCGTTCGCTACAAAGATTGGCTTCACAAAGTGCGTTTAAGACAACCACATCATAACGAATCGCATCCTCTTGAGGCTGAGCGTAGCGCGACAGCGGTCGAAAGTTCACTAACAACTTGCAGCAGAGCGTTCTTTCCGAGTTCCTCGTTTGAGTAGCTGTTCCGCGTTCCCGGAAGCAGACTCACTTCTCCGCCGGAGTTCGACCAACCAACCGCCACAAGTCAAACAAATTGAATAAATCACAACACATCTCATAACGCTTCAATACCTCGGCCTTCGTCCTGATCAACTGCCTGTCTGTCCTTTGCCGCCGCTCTCTGCGTAGTTCTTGAGCGCACATCAGCCGTGCCCTCGCTTCTGTTTATCGACATACAGCTTGTGGGCGGTAGAACTTCAAAACCAGCGAGCCACATGTCTCTGACAATTACGATCTTGAACGAGTCGTCGGGGTCTTTGAAGGCGCGTTGCAAACATTTCGCGTCTCTTTGAGTTCCTAATGTGGGTTTGCTGCTCAACCCAGACTTAGCGCCGGTCATCACAATCGTCATCACACCTTTGTCGTCGTCGCTATTCCAGGCAGGTCGCAGCTTTCGAATTGCTTCATAGAGCTCAAAAACAGATGTTTTCTCTTGTTAGAAGTTATAGCCTGCCAATTCCTCGAGTAGACGAATGAATTCGCACCTGGCAATACAGAACCGAACCATTAAGCTAGCTGAATCGGATACCGGTAATCTCTTCCTTTAAGGTACGCAGTTCAGTGCTCGTTTTTTCTAGAAGGTCAAATGAAGGTTCAATTGCGCGTTCTTTGAAAGAGTGGGAGGCCATTTTCAGACTTTCAAGGTTGCTCTCTGCGTCTTCGAAATATTTAGCACAGTCCTTAGCGAATCCTCCAAGGGCGGATATATACGAGCTTCTAATCCCCAGCGTCTTATTAGTCCAAACCTTCAGCATGTTATAGCGGTCTTCTAATTGTTCTCTCCAAGGATCAGTGGTTCCTTCCGTAATTTCGGCATAAACGCGTTCGAGTTGAGTTCCAAGCCGTGATGCTTCCAGCGTTGTCAGTTTTGCGTTCCTAGTCGCTTCCTCAATTGATGCTCTTACTCGCTCAGCTAGAATAGCAACGTGGCGCGCTTTAATTTGGGGTTTCGTTTTAGGATAGTGATCGCGTAAGCGCGCAATACCTAAGCCGATTCCATCACCTAGCAGATTTACTGCTAGGCCCCACAACACAACTTCAAGTTTCGATTGACCCACTGGTTGGCGCAGCCATCGATATCCTAAGAATATGACTATGCTCACAAAACTGGCGAGAATAAGCGCAATAACATAATTCCTCCGTCTTTCGGCGCGTGCTTCTGAAATCTCATCCGAATACTCCTTTAGCACCTCTCCGATTATTGCAGATGCCCGACTTTGCGCTTCCGTTACTAAATCATCTGCATCCCTCTCCAGGCCATCTTTGATTTCTTTTAGTAGAATGGGCATACGTTCATCGCGTGCAAATTCAATTCGTGACGACAGTGAATTCGGAGAATCGAGAACGAATTGATTTACCTCCTGAAGCAATTGTCTGATCTGGTCAGAAATGGCCGAAAGTTGCTTCGTCAGCGTAGCAACCTTTTCGGCAGACTCAGGAAACAGATTTCCTCTGGCCGCTATCTGAATAGCTTCCTTATCTTCCTCAGTAAATTCACTTTCAATTTGGTCCAGCTCTCCTCCAATGCCAAGTTTGGCGATTGAATCCTTGGTCGACATAGAAAAGACACCCGATCTGTAGACTCGGACATTTTGAAAATAGAGTTCGACATCTCGATCCAAGGACTCTTGTGCATTGTTGATGATGTCTACGCACTTATCGACAAGGTATCCTGTCTGAATCAAACGGAGGATCTCTTCAAGTGCGAGTCTAATCTCCGTCGCCGAATTCAAAACGAAATCCCGAACTCCTTTACGAAACACGTCAGCTCTTGCAGTCAAATATGCGGATGGGATCATTGCGATCTCACCAAATCCCCATTGGACGGAGGCGGGTAAGATTCCATGATCTTGAGGAAAACAATTGTCGAGATCTGCGGAACTCAGATCCTTGATGGCTCTACCGAATTCCCTCTGGAGTTGATTGAATCCCGTTTGCATTGCATGCCTTCTTATTTGATCCAGAGTCGATCCGGCCGTGAGTTTGTTGTCCGCGCGCATCTTCACTAGTGCTTCCGAGACAACACTGCTAGCTAAGTACGAATGTGGAAGGTCGGACAACGACCTCAGTCTCTTATTAGCCTTGTCGAGCGTTTCCAGTATTGATGCGTGATTGTCGAACCAGCTCTTGGTAAGGTTATTGTTCGAAATTGTAACGGCTTGTTGGTATCGGTGAATGTTCGTCTCAGCCCCAGCCACGATGCTGTTTAGCTCGGAAAGTTTGCCATCTAGGAAAGATAAGAAATAGTCCCTGAGGCGCTCAGCGGTAGTCTGAAAAAAGCGAATCTTATGGCTGTGTAAGTTTAATCGCACTGAGATGTTATTAGGATCTACACGACTGAGGAGGATCCCCCGCAACTCTTCTATTTGGAATCGACTCTTGTTGTCGATCAAAATGAATTCCGTCTCACCAATGTTCGGTTTCAATAGTAAGCTGATCCTAGATTTCAGGTCTCCAATAAAAACCGCTGCTCGAGCTAAATCGTAGTTATCCCTTGATAGTGGAATGTCGGAATTTTTTCGCAATTCATCCGCTCGAGTAATTACAAATAACAGTGGAATAAACGGAAGACGGCGATGCAATTCTGACAACAGGGGAATATCAGTCGCATCTAACGGATTTGCAGCAGATAGGAAGAAAAGCACTAGGTCACATACGGGTAGAAAATCACGCGCCATTTCTTCAAGCAAATGCGGATCTCCAGTTCCAGGAGTATCAACGAGAACTATTTGATCTAACAATTCACTGTCAACGGTTTGAACACGAGTCGGGACTGATCCTTGACCTAATACGCCATGTAGTGAATTTGCATTCTGTTCGTGAGTTATTAGCGTGATGACCTTATCGGTAGGATTAAGGTCAACCAATCTTTGATATTTTGAATTCCAAAGCTGAAGCAACGAGTTGATGGTGCTAGACTTACCCTGGCTAGAATTTCCTCTAACGACATTAGGCCAGTGAGAATTGTTTGCGCTTGAAAATCCTTTTCGAGACCCACTTATCCTCCTTATTGATGGGGTCATTACCCATCGACATCAACAACCGAAATGAAATCCTTGAGACTTGAATTAACCCAGGAGTTCTCTGCGATTTAAGTTGTATCGCGAGCGAGGCGAAGGTCGACGTGTAAGTTCGTCAACCAGTGGTAAATCCCAACTCTAAAACATCCACTACGCTGACCGTGACGAGTGTCGTATCGTTGTGTTCCCTATCTGATGACTTAACAGAACCGCTCGGACAGCTCGAAAAACTCCAACCTTGTCCCAAATGTGCAGAAAATCCGATTTGAGGAACCGCGAGATCAAAAAACGCTACAAATCACTGTCGATAATTCGACCAAGCCCGCCGCATTCGTTTCTGCTCATCCTCTGGCGGTGCCGGGCAGTTGAGCGGGTTGCTGGTACGCCTGTTGTCTGCGGACTACTACCGATTGCAGCCTACGTGAGAATCTAATCCAGAAACTAGGCCCAGTACGATGCGCCCTGTGAAGCGACATTGTAGATGTGAGTGTAAACAGCCTTCCTCTTTTCTTTGAAAGTTGTCTCGTCGTATGACGGCGGCAGCGTTTCATCCAACACGTCACCGATCATCTTTTCAACGTTTTTCTGGAGCTGAACGCTCTTGTACCAGTCGCTCGTGAGAAGTGTTCGTCTGGTTTCAGCATCCTGGAGCTTTTGCAGCAATGCTTGGGCTGCATCCTTTACTTTCTGTTTATCTGCCTCGCTAATATTGTCTTTGAACAACAAATCGAAGATTTCGAGTTCATCCTCCGATAGTCCTTCTGCGAACGCACGTCTATGCTCAACACACAATCTAGCCGCATACTCCTTCAGGGCCTTGAAGAAAGCTTCGACATCACTACTGGCCGTGTTGTAGTTGTTAATGATCTCTTGCAATTCAACTGAGAGATTCGTTCGCGTTACATTGCGGCGGAGTAGTTGCTGTAGCCGAGCCTTCAAGAAGTCAACCATGTCCGTGATCGACAGATGTTTGTAGGGTGATTTTCTAAAGCGTCTTTCGAGCTGGTCCAGATCGACCTGACTAAGATCAATCTCTTGAAGAGGCGCAATAGTGTAGCCCGCCGAAACAATCGATTCATCTATCAGTTTACTGGCCTCAGTTCGAGCCTGTTCGAGATTGCTTTCAACTTCGAGTTTGCGATCGATAATCCGTCTCAGATATTCAAAGGCTTCTTTAATGCGTTTGTATTTCCCTCTATAACTACTTTCTTTTACTGACTCCTCCGCGAGAATGTCAGGCTTACATGCTTCATAAAACGATGTGATCGCCGTCTGATAAACACCAAATTCCTTCTTCAATTCCTCAGTTTTGGAGAGTCCATCTGCAAATGCGTCGAAATTGCCAAGATTCTTAAATACTTCATTGCTCTCTACGATTTCCCAAATAACAATTCCTTGTTTTCGCAAGAATCGATCGCCTTCAGCAATTGCTGCATCGAGAAGACCAAACAGATCGTCGAACTTTTCTGCGGCATATGCTGCTTTGCCGTCCTTCTGCCGAGTGTATTTAGATAGTGCTAATTCCAAACGCTTGAAGACGCCAACATAGTCGACGACCAGTCCCATTACTTTCTTGTGTCGCGCATTTGATTCTTGGTCCGCGACATTACCAACCGCATCAAGCGCGGGAGCTACTCTGTTCGCGCGTGCGATTGTTTGCATCAGAGTGTGATTCTGCATGGGCTTATCAAGGTACAAGGTCGAAACTGTAGGTGCATCAAAACCTGTAAGCCATTTAGAGCAGAGAAAGACTAGCCGAAATTTGTCTGATGGATTCCGAAACCGATCTTCGATCGTCTCATGTTCATCACCCCATGTCCTGTTCATCATTTCGCGATGTGCTCGAATGTCCAAACCCAGTTTCTGGAACTTGCTTTCCTCATCATGCTCATAGCTGACTACCACGCACATCTCAGTGTCGCGCATCCATTTGCGTTTGTTCTCCAGAGCGGTTCGCTCCGGCGAACCGATCGCAAGCCTATTGAATTCACCTCGAAGGCTGTTGATTCTTAGATCCCACAACCGCTTCACCTTGTCGTACATCGTGACCGCAGTTGACTTGTCCATCGATATCACCATTGCCTTCCCCAAGTAACCTCGATCAGGGAAATGCGCGACAATGTTCTCGGCGATACTCTCGAGCCGATCATTATCTGTGATGATAGTGGTGATATTTGAAAACTCTCGCGTGAGGCGCTCTTGCTGTTCTTGAGTCAGGTTCTCGTTCTCAATTATTTCGGCGTACTCATCGTCTAGGGTGTCATTCTGAAGCTGAACCTTAGGTACACGGTTTTGATAGAAGAGTCGGACAGTCGAACCGTCGGCAACGCTATCTGCAAAGTCATATCGACTCACGTAATCACCAAACCATTGCTTTGTCGTTTCGACGGCATCAAGCAGCGGCGTTCCGGTAAACGCAATGTAGTTTGCATTCGGCATCGCCTTCCGCATGTTCTCACCTAGGTCTCGATATTGGCTCCGGTGCGCCTCATCAACGACCACGATAATGTCATCTCGCTCGGACACCTTAGGGTAGCTTGCGCCCTTAGCTAGTGATTTGAATTTTTGAATAAGAGTAAAAACGTAGCTCGACGAATTTTTAATTCGTTCGATTAGGTCCGCTGAACTGCGAGCACGAACGCTCTCTTTCTCGGAAATGATTTTCGAGCGGACAAAGGTTTTGTACAGCTGGTCCTCGAGATCGTCTCGATCTGTGACGAAGACAAACTTGAAACTACCAGGCACATTCCGTCTGATCTTCTGCGTAAGGAAAGCCATCGAAAAACTTTTGCCGCTCCCTTGCGTGTGCCAAAACACGCCTAGCTTACCGCCGCGCTGCGTCCGCTCTCGAAACTGACCGAAAGCGTTATTGACACCCAGAAACTGGTGATTCTTTCCAACTATCTTTGCGCGATCGGCATAAAACAGAACAAAGTTCTCAAGCAGATCGATTAGTGTCTCTTTCCTGAACAGTGCACGCATCACACGGAGAAGATCTACTTCGTGTTTGGGAACTGGCTTTTCCTCCTCATCCTCGATCTTCTCCCAATTGAAGAACTGCTCCCAATCAGCAGTCATACTTCCTACTTTCGTTTCGATTGTATTCGACAAGACTGCCACCAAGTTGTAGTGAAAGAGTTGCGGAATGTCGCGGCGATAGTCTACGAGGTTTTTATCATACGCTTGCTGAGTCGCCTCAACTGCGTTCTTCAGTTCAATGAACACGAATGGCAACCCATTAATATAAATGAGCAAATCAGGTCGTCTGGTAACTCTACCTCGAATCGTGAGCTGTTGGATAACAGCAAAGTGGTTGTTGGCCGGGGTTTCGAAATCAATGAACTTGACTCGCTCGTTGATGACATTTCCATGCGTATCGCGCCTTGGAACATCGAAATTATTTTGCAGGAGTTCGGTGACAGCGCGGTTGGCTTCGAACGGCGAGAGGAGTGTCCGATGCTGTACCAGTTCACCAATCGCGGCATTCAGCAGTTCTGACGAAATGGTCGGATTGATCTCTTTCAGCGTCGATTGAAGGCAAGCTAAACGAACCACCTCATCTGCGTTGCCACGTCCAAAGAGTTCGTTTCCATCGTTGGGGACTTGCCAGAGATTGAGGTGCTCGTTGTAGCCGAGTTCATCAATAAGGATCTTGACACAAGCAGCTTCGATGTCGTTTTCTGAGATGTAATTCGCCATAGGGAGTCACAGAGTAATTCGTCCGTTCATTAAGCGAGGCAATACCATGTCACGCATTTGCTGAAGTATAGATATCTGAGAGTTGAGATTGACGATCTTAGAGAAGAGCGGCTTCATGACGTGGTCGAATTGGACCAAAGCGTCATTCGCCGGCTTAAGAAACTCGTTAGAGAGTGCTTGCTCCCTGTTTAACCCAGGAACTGCCGCATCACCGCTGATGAAATGTTGATCTTGGAGATTGAAGTAAAGGTAATAGTTGCTGATCTCAGATTTTACATAAAATACAGTATCAATAGGATAAAAAGGCCCGTCGATGAAAAACACACTTCCTACTGTGCCTTTTCTACCAACAACGATCCCTTCCTCACCAACTAAAAACTTCTCGTGAAAACCGATAGTTCCACTTGAACCAACCACTGGGTATGGACCCATCGTTCTCGATCCTTCTTTCAGAGCCTTACCGTACTTCAGCTTTACAACCTTACCGAGTTCTAGAATTTCCCAACCCACCGGTAATCTTGAATTCGCTTCATATCGCGCGAATGGGTATCTTCCACGCACAAACCATTCACGATAAATTGTTTGAGCGGTGCTCCTCAATCTACCGATCTGTTGTTGATGGTTTTCGATTAAGCTATCGTAGCGCGATAAGACTAGGCCAATGCGCGCTTGCACCTCCTTATTCGGAACTAGGAGTTCCAAAGTGTCGAGATCATTACGGTTGAGTGTAGGAACCCCGGCACCAGAGTTGAACCGCTCTAGTCGGAGCGTCTTCAATAAGAAATATACAAAATGCGGATCGTTGCCTTTGAAATCTTTTACAAATAGGGTTGTGTTTAGCGGAAAACAGGGCTCGTTTATCAATTGCACAATTCCCAGTGACCCGCTTCGTCCCACCACCACACAGGGCGCTACCAGCTTGGCCTCGTTGTGATAACCCACAATGCTCGTCGAAGCCACCACGGGATACTCGCCGCTCTTCCTCGATCGTTCTGGTAGATCGAAGCCTCTCTGGAGCTCAATAAAATCCTTAAAGAACACCTTCCTCCACATCACGCTTTCTCAGCCTTTCAATTCGACGAACAGTACTTTCAAATCATCCGCAATCTCCCGCTGCAAGTCATCAGCTTCGCGGTGAAGTCGTGCTAGGTTACTCGTATTTGTTTCGATAAGACCGCGAAACTCATCTTCGTTCATTCCGTCGTCATCAGGAATAATCCCCACATATCTGGCTGGGTTGAGCGAATATCCTTGTTCTTTAATCTTAGGTCGATCTGCAATCCTGCAGAGCCCTTCGACATCCCGCCAAACTGCATCAGGGAAGGTAGAGTCAAGCCATCTTAGCTGCTCGTCGAAATGGGCAATGCGGTCTAACACAAAAAGGGCGTCGTTTCGTTCGTCACTAACTCTTTTCAGTGAACCACGAATATCAACGTTCTTGAATGTTTTGTCTCTCGAGGGTCTTAAAATCTTATCTGCGAACATCACTGCTTGTTCTGCAAGAGTAACGCGCTCGTTAATTGAGGCTTCGTCAGTAAGATCGTCGGCTGTAACCTTTCTTAATGAATCTAGCTTGCTAAAAAAATCGGGATTAGCTTGCAACGCTGCCTTCCCCTCCTCGGTCAATTCATCGGAAATTCCTTCGGCCCATGCCTGAAGGGTAGAACTCACGGTCTGAATAGCGCCCGCGACTTTCTGTCGGTGCCTTTGAATCCCGGCGTACGATTTGTTTGTCGTCTCATCAGTGACTTGACCGTCACGCCATGAATACCGCGACCGTTCGTAAAGCATGCGCAATTCGCGGAACTTCTCTGTCTCACCGCGGTAAAGCCAGACAATAGCAGCGATGTTCATCATCTGGGATTGAGTGAACTCACGCGTCGCGCGGGTCACTTGTGTGAAGATCCGAGTCGCATCAATGAATAATGTTCGATTGTGTCGCGGATGGCCCTCTCTTGTTTTTGCACGATCGAAGAACCAAAGTGTCACTGGTAAGGCAACAGTATAGAAAAAGTGTGAGGACAGGGTGATCATCACATCCACAATGCCTGAGTCGACGAGCTTCCGTCTGATCTCTAACTCACCGCTGCGCGCATCAGAGGCCGAGTTCGCCATTACAAAACCTGCGCGACCGGTCTCGTTCAGCGCCATTGCGAATAGGGAGATCCACAAATAATTGGCATTTGAAAATGTATCTTTCTTCTTTCCAGATTTGGCGGTGCTCAGAGGCAAACCGTAGGTCGAGAACAGCGGATGTCCGCCGATATCTTCTACCTTGATGCTATCCACGTTGAATGGCGGATTTGCCATTACGAAATCAAACTTGCCGAGCGTGTTCGAATACTCATCAGTGTAGGTCGCCGCAGAGAGGGAGGAGTGCACGTCACGAATGTTTCCCTTGAGACCGTTGACAAACAGGTTAAGCCTGCCAAGGTTAGCAGTTTCGTTCACCCTTTCCTGGCCATATATTGAGAGTCTTTGCATTCCGACGTGTCGCTCTACAAACTTCGCGGACTGCACAAACATCCCACCAGTTCCACATGCCGGATCGAAAACTCGCGCATCTGTTTTGAATGGTTCTATAACCTCTACGATCAACCTCACAACTGATGTCGGTGTATAAAACTCCCCTCCCTTGGCACCCTCATTCAACGCAAACTTGCCGAGAAAGTACTCGTAGATTTTTCCAAAGACATCGCCCTCGCTAACAGTCACTTCTGACACTTTATTGATAATCTCGCGCAGCGTTTTGTTTGGAATCTTGATGTAGTCGTTCTTTGGCAGAACGACCCCGGCTAGCGGATTTGCTTCCTCAAATACCTCCATTGCGTGGATGACGGACTGCTGGATGTTGTCGGCATCAGTTAAATGCATCAGCGTCTCAAATCGCGATTCTGAAGGAAGGTAAAAACCAGCTAGCCGCTTATAGACATCTTCAAGGGTTTCGCTATTGCGGCTGTCCTTTTTTTGTTCAAATTCGCGTTCTGCTTGTTTAGTTAGAGCGATAAATCTATTTGAGGCATAGCGGAGAAAGAAAAGACTCAACAGAGGCGAAGAGTATTCACTAGACTTCAAGCGAGCACTAGCCCTTAGATTGTCGGCAGCTGCCCAGAGTCGATCTTCAAACTTTCTCGGCATTCGAACGCCGTCGAAGAGAATTGCCTGAATTTCATTATCGGTTGGCATTATGTAATAAAACCCTCCCTCTATTACCCGACTCAGATCTGAGAATTAGAAGAGATACGCTCTAGCGCGATGTTTCTGAACATTGGTTCATGTCGCAGCCTAGTGCAAACGAGTCGCGGTTCTTTTAGATACCTCGAACCGCTGGCCAGCGTCCATCTTCTTGGGATCTCGACACTTGATCTAAGACGCTGATGGTCGCCGATTCGCCCACCGTGGCTTCGACAAACTCCTCGCTCTGCACAAATATACTGCTGGAACCACGGCTCGGATCGAAAATGCGACCTTTGTATGGCGCCAACTTTTCGACGAGTAGCTGCATGACGCAACGTGCCGCGTAGAACTGTCCGCCCTTCTCATCTTCAGCGGTGGCGACTGGCCGAGGAAGTTCGTAGACGCGACCGAATACATCCTGCGAACGGTTTGCTTCGTCGCCCATATTCGTAATTAAGTCGATCAGTTCTCCAGGTTGTTGCTTATCGAGTGCCGGCCGTGGGTAGTCTTTCGGTAGCACGCCCTCGAGCGAAGGATTGTAGCGCTCGATGACGACCATTGGGTCGTCGATGAGTTTGCCGATTGTTGGCTGCTTCGCCTTGCCTTGTAGAAATGCCCAACGCGCTTCCTGCGGCACCCAGAAGATGTTTGCCGCCGTGTACTCGTCGCGATCTTCTAGGGTTGCGTAACGATCCATCGGTTTCTCGATATAGAGTTCACTGGAGGGATCGCTGATCTGTTGGTCAAGAGTCTGGCGGTGTTCATTGAAAGCGTCGGAGATGTACTTCAGGAAGATTAGGCCGAGTACGACGTGCTTGTACTCCGCCGCGTCCATGTGGCCGCGGAGTTTGTCTGCCGCAGCCCAGAGCATTGTTTCGAGCTTTCGCTCGGGTGCGTTCGCTTTCTTCTTGGATATGCGTTTTTTCTTTTCGACAGGAGTGTCGTTCGTTTTTGGTTCTGCCATTCCTCGCCCAGTGAGAACAGTTATGAATCAGTTGATTCGTATTTTGATTAATTCCCTGCAGCCTTGGCGTACCTGAATGATAGATCTGAGGTGGCTTCAGTGGGAGCGCACCGGGTGCGGCGGCCGTCTGCGACGAGACACATATTGCCTCAGGTTATTTAACTTTCGCTAGCTAAAAGATTAAACGTTCAAAAGACTTGATACAACCAGTTTAGGGCTCTGGAGCAATTATTTCAGGATAAGATTCATAGAGTTGAGCCGCGCGATTAGGGTTGATTCTGACTAGTATCTGATAGATCTTCTGCGCCCCTTCCACATCGCGGACACAGCACAATGCGAGCCCGAGACCAAATTGTGCATCAACATTCTTTGGATTGATTTGGATTGCCTTGCGATACAACTCAATCGCTTCGTTCCAGAGCTCTAGTTCAGCAGAGGCTCGACCAGCCTGATACAAGCCTTCTTCAGACGCTGGGTTGATTCTCACCACTTGCTTGTACGCGTCAAGCGCATTTTTATACTGGGAAGATTGAAACTCACAATTTCCGAGTTGAGACCATGCTTGCTCGAAGTTGCGGTCTTCTGCGACGGCTCGTCGCAGAAGCGGAATCGCTGAATCAAACGAACGATGTTCAACAAGCAGTGATGCTTGATCATAGAGGTCGACTGCCTGCTTGCGATGAAAGTCGGCGAAAGTAACTAAGGGTCCCCTTTTTAAAGTTGCGATCTGATCACCTGGAACAGCGAAGTTCAAGTTTTGTCCTTCCGTTAACATTCCACGCGCAACGCCAACGACTTCGCCAAACATATTGACTACTGGTCCACCACTCGAACCATGTGAGATTGGCGCTGTCACCTGCACTAAACGGCCTAGTTTGGGGATATCTCGAATAGAAGAGACTATCCCGTCTGAAACAGTGCCTTCGAGACCCAATGGGTTTCCGACGATTACAATCTTTTCTCCTTCGTCTGGCAGATTAGACGCAATCTTCAGTGAATGGACCTCACCGGGTTTGATATCCACTTCAAGCATCACCAAGTCAGCCTCTTTGTCTGATGCGAGAATACCCTTTACCGAATAGATGCCACTATCAACCGTTTTGATCTCTGCTCTATAACAGCCGTTGACAACATGCCAATTCGAAATAACTTGTCTTGGCCCAATGAAGAAACCGCTACCAACTCCTTCAGGATCATCTGCCGAATCGTAAGTAGTGATCTCAACGACTGACGGTTTGATCTTCTTAATTAAATCAGGAAGAGCAAGTGCAGTCTTGGTTGCGACAACTTCCGCGCTTGGCGGACTGCTCTTGAAATACTCGAGAAGGCTTGCAGCATAAGGAGAATGGCGGCCAATCAGAAACGCCAGCAAGAGAAGAAGTCCCAGCGTCATCAATATAGCGATGCTTTTGTGTCCTGTATCGCTCGGCATTTCGTTGGTCTCAGTTGGGAATGCTCGTTACTTCTTCTTGGATGATTGTTTTTTTTCGCCTGCTTTTTCGGACGACACAGGTTCGATTTTTTTCGGGCGTTTGAAAATCATTTCATAGTTGAAAGTGGGTGAGTAATCCGAACCATCTGATGCACGTCTTGCAAATACAAGTTCCCACCCATCCTTACCCATCGCATTGATTCGTGAGTCGAAAGACGCATCGGGCAGACTCTCGATGCGATACTCCCACTGGATTGGTGCATTGATCTTTTCGTTCAACGCATCTATCCGAGTGATGCCCTCGTTCAGTCGCTGGTCAAGATTTGCTGTCACTTCAAAAATGTACCAACCCATCAGTGCCAATCCAATTGTCATTAGGAAAATTAGTACGGTCCCTTGGAACTTTGTGATCGCGTTCGAGACCGGCGACACGGATGCCACCGCACCGACTGGTGAAGGTTTATGCTGATAAAGCGCGTCCATAGTTCAGTTCCTTAATCAATAGTTCTGACGAACTCAACCGCACGCAGCTCCGTACGCTGGGCGGTAACCTTTGCGCTGAGCTTGCTGCTGCGACATAAACTCACCTTGCTTTGTGGTCCCGTACCAACGTGTGCCCGGGCAGTGATACACGCCTGAGTTTGTGTTGACCCAAACTTTTACTGTTGGGTTACCGGCGCTCTGAGTTGCATTTAAGCTGTTTCGTCGTGCGGCGGCTGGTGATGACGAGCCACACGCGATGAGGCTCAATACTAAAATGATGAGGGCAATGGTGTTGCGTAGTCGGTCCATGTTGTTCCTTGGGGGTAAAGGCTAGGACTTCATTGTTGCGTTCAAGCATGTCGTCGAGATCAAAGAAAGTCTTGTTGTCATTTTTGAACAACTTCAGTTGTCTTATAACAAGCGGCGACCGGTCGCCGCACTTCCAAGTTTATTCGCCCCGGATTTTTTTGACTGCTTTCAGAAAGTGACGAATGACGTTTACCTCGTTGGGACGACTGAAAGTCAGACCCGAGGATGTTTGAATATCCTCTGTTTCTTGCCAGACTATTCGAGATCGACCGGTTTCGCTCTTGTAATAAACAATAAACTGCGCTTTGGTCCGGTGGTCTATAGTGCCTGCGAACAATCCGCGTGGTACTACTGATGTCGCGGCTGAACCCTGAGTGAAAGCGACGAATATCTCTGCTCGGTCGGGCGATCCAACAACAACAAATCCATCATATTGTTGTAGAGCGTTGACCATCAGATTCTGAGAGTCGATGTCATCAGCTATAACGAACACGCTGCGCATCTTTCTTACCTCTGAAATGTCGCCGTATTCAGGTAAGTTGTCCGCAGGTGACTGCCGCTCAACCACAGCTTCTGGCGTCGGGATAGGTTTCGGTGCTGGCGCTTTCTGGACTACTGGTCGGCCATTTGGATTTCGAACCATCTCCATCAACACATCATCAGGAACTCCAGCCTCCTTCATTGCAACCAGTGAGGAAGGCGACGTGTCGAACTGGCAGTCGCTACTTCTAATCTTCGCGAGTATGACTTCCGCTGAAAGTCCTGCTTGGGCCATCTGTGTCACGTCTTTATTTTTGATGATTGAATCATTGGATCCCTTGTCCTGAGCGTACGAGGACGAGAGCGTGATGCAGATCAAACTGAGGAGAACAATTGCGCGGATCATCGTCGTCAGAGCCTCGAGGTATTAGTTGCGTCACTCACAACGGCCGCGTTCACGGTTGCGTTGCCGTGGACGGCGACGTCGAATCTCCTACCTGCAGGAACTTTTGCGTCTTTGCCTTTCTTGAAGCCCCAGAAAGGTGCGGCGGGCCAGAAGAGCAGACCAGTTACAACTATTCCTGTGGCAACTGTGCCGCCTTTACTATCGCCTTTAGTGCTCTTTGTGAATTCGAGCGGGACCTTTGAACCGTCGACGGCAATTACGTCCTGCATCATCCAGGCGAGTTGACCGGCGCGTCCCCAGCTTCCACCTTTCTTTGCTTTCGTGACACGTGCAGTCGCACGGGCTCCGGCGGCGATGACTACTGCGCCGTTGATCTTCACGGGGTGGACCACGGTGAAACTCACCGCACTTCCCTCCTCTACTTCGCCTGAAGAGACGGTGAAGGCTGACTCGACTTCTAATGGTGTGCCGTCAGGGATGGTGACCTCGGACAGCTCGATGTTGGAAGGTGAGCCCTCCCTGACGGTCGGGCTACTGCCCCGCGATGACGGTTGTCGTGATGTTGCGACCATCTGACGCCCGCCACGAGGAGCTTTGACCATTGCCATAAGGACGTCGTCCGGGACACCCCTGTATTTGAGTTCGGCAAGCACGGACGGAAATGTGTCGAACGCGCATGATGAGGAGTTGATCTTCTCAATAATGAGTGACGAGGGGAGTTTGGCTCGAACCATCACCAGGATGTCCTGGTTCGTTAGACCGGTAATCGAATCCTGAAGAGTTATAGCTGGAGCTATCGATGAGAATGTCAACGTGAGCAAAAGCACGAAGACGAGAGAGCGTTTCATTTGGATCCTTTTCAACCCGGTGCAGACGGCGGGGACGTATGCACAGGCTCGTTCATAACTATGAAAAATCTGAACTGTGTCGGAGACTGCAATTGGGCGGCAGACGAGAAAGCTTGGGATTGTCTGACGCGCACTTCGGTGACAGTAGTGCGAGTGAGGACTTAGCAATGAGTGTGCCGGGAGTGTTTGTGAGGAATTCGACGAAGTGGTGCCGCTTGAACTGCTCGCTGGCGAGCAGTTGCGCAGAGAGGAGCATGGGGTGAGTAGTAAAATTGAATCTCTTCATTAATGAAAGCTAAAGAGTGCATCGTGGTGAAATGAGATCTGGTGAGCGCAGATACCGCTCATTAGTAATATGATTTTCTAGTCGAAACGTTACAACGTGCATCCACAGATTGCACAGATTTCACCGAACGGAGAAATTGTATTCTTCGGTGAGAGATGGAGTGTTGGACGGGGAAAGGCCGGTTAGGAGGATTTGGTATTGGCCGCGGTGGAGGAGGTGGGTGGGGAGTTTGAGGAGGATTGTGTTGTTTGAAGGTTGAAGATTGCGAATGGTGAATGTTTCGTTGTCGCTGATGCGGCGAAGTTGGGCCCGGTAGGTTGGGTAGTGCTCCTTTTGTATCCAGGGAAGACGTAGCTCAACTGTTTGGGTGCCGGCGGTGGGGTTTAGTTCGGGTTGCGACTCGGTGCCTCGGACGGTGACGGGTCGCAGTTCGAGGGAGATCATTTGCGGAGGAGCGGTTCTGGAAGGAGAATTGAGTTGGGCCAACTCTTGTTCGATTGACGAGTGGTTTCGTTGTGCGGTGCGTCTGTTGAGCCAAACTGCGGAGAGCACGATCGCGAGTACGATTATTGCTGCGATCGGGAGGAGTGCTTTGAGGCGGAGGCGGCTTGAAACGGGCACGTTTTGAGTGGGGCGCGCCTCTGTTAACGCCAAGTCCTTTATAGATCTTGTGATTCTGAGTTTTTGTCGCTGTTCGTCAGTTTGAGCATAGAGTGCAAGGAATCTTTCTTTGTCTGCATTGTTCAGGTGGTCTTCTAAATAGTCTTCGATCAGATCTTGTTCGGCGGTAAGCACTTTATCCCGTGCTTGAGGATCTGTGAGAAAGAAAGACTCAATTCGGTCACGTCGATCGTCATCGAGCGTGTTCAAGAGAAACTCACGTAATAAGGCGGCAGTCATCAAGTCTTCCTTCATGGGCCATCCTCCAGACGTCCCTCAGATACAATGAAAGTTCGCTCAATACGTTTCATGCTGACCTCATCCCCGCACCGATTAGTGATGCGCATCGTCGACCCGACGCTACCGCGTGTCGGTACTGACCTCATCCCTCTACGACACGCAATATGCATCGGAGATCCACGTCCTACTGAAATAACATGACCCATTCCCGACTGATCTGATCGAGCACTTGTTTTTGCTCCACGAGGAGCAGCATGTTTATAGACCGAGTCTCTGAACCGGTTCCTCGCTCCGGAGGAGCGAGATGTGCCAGGCGACATAGCGCTCCTCCGGAGCGCAGAGTTTCAGCCTTGTCTTAGCTATAAACATGCTGCTCCTCCGGAGCAAAAACCTAAGCCACAAAGATCATGGTGCGCATCGTCGACCCGACGCTACCGCGTGTCGGTACTGACCTCATCCCACTGCGCATTGTGTTGCGCATCGTCTGACCCGACGCTACCGCGTGTCGGTACTGACCTCATCCCATTACGCATTGTGTTGCGCATCGTCTGACCCGACGCTACCGCGTGTCGGTACTGTCCTCATCCCACTGCGCATTGTGTTGCGCATCGTCTGACCCGACGCTACCGCGTGTCGGTACTGACCTCATCCCACTGCGGACCGTGATCGGTATCGTCGACCCGACGCTACCGCGTGTCGGTACTGACCTCATCCCACTGCGGATCGTGATCGGTATCGTCGACCCGACGCTACCGCGTGTCGGTACTGACCTCATCCCACTGCGGATCGTGTTGCGCCTCGTCCGGCCTGACGCTACCGCGTGTCGGTACCGACCTCATCCCACTCGAGCGCGTGGTCATGTGTCGACCCACCCGCTACCGCGGGGTGGTACTGACTTTTTTAAGACAGCGTTCAATACATTGCTCGAGCGATTCGCGAATGCGGTAGACCTTGACTCTCAGTGTGTTCACGGATATTCCGAGCGACTGCGCGAGCTCGCTGCGATGGTCTATCTTTGCCTGCTTCTCTTTGGCGTAATAGGCCAGGATCAACGCCCGGTTCTCGCTGCTGAGCTGTTGCAAACACGATTGCAGACATTCTTCCGTGGCTACTTTCTCATCGTCGGTTTCTGGTTTTGGCGGTTTCGCGAGGTCAAGGCCCTCTAACGAAACGTGAGTTTTGATCTGCTTGAGGTTTTCTTTGATCACGTTGTTAGCAACCGCGCGAAAGTAGAGTCGGGGATCGCCTTCATAAGTAGGACTCAAGTCATGTACTTTCATGGCGACTCGATCAAACACTTCGTCTGTCAATCCTTCCGGATCGTTACATCCTCTCCACTTGAATATCTTTGTGAGATCGTGACGAAGCTGGACATACATCGTCGCAGCGACCTCCCGATCAGGATGGAGCCAGGCGAGAATTTCCTCGAAGCTTTCAGGTGAGATTGCCGAACGTCGGGTCATTTCCTGATCGTGTTTCGGAGCTTTGCCTCAAAAGTCTGATTAGCGAGACAACTAGCGCCAAAGGCGCGAAATATAGAAGCCAGGGGCAATCCCGATTCATCGGGAGTCGCCCCTGGGTAAGTAATCCTCAATTGCGCAGCTCTGAAAGAGCGAAATAACTGGGGCTTATAGGAAATGTAATTCCGCACTTTCAGTGCTCCTTAATTGATGCGACCTGTCCAGGGGCGACTCCCGATGAATCGGGATTGCCCCTGGCTTTCTTATTCCGCGCCTTTGGCGCTCTTGGCTTCAATTCAGACTTTTGAGGCAAAGTCGTGTTTCGGATTAAATCGACAATACAGTGAAAGGTGGCAAGTTACGTTGTTTGAGAAATAACAAAACGACCGCTCCTAGAATGAGGAATGACAGAATCACTAGACCAGTGCGGCGCCATGGGTAGCGCACAACTGCAATCCGGTTCGTGTACTCACCCTGCAACACAAATCCGGCCCAATAATAAGGCGCACTCCAACGCTTTTCTTGCATCAACTTTAGTTTAGCCGATCTCAGTGCCGTCGAGGGTGACATGCCCTGCTGCAACATCGACTCATAAAAATCAGCCATCAAAACAGCTGTTGCTCTATCGTCTACTTTCCACAGACTCGCAACCACAGTGTTTGAGCCGGCAGACATGAAACTGTGAGTTAGACCAATCAATCCCTCGCCCTTGATGTCTTTTCCTAAAGCCGTCTGACACGCACTCAAAACAGTTAGCTCAGCGGAAAGATCCATGCTGTAAATGTCCTGGAGTGGCATTAGACCATTGGTCGATTTTCCCTTGCGGTCCACCGACGTCAGAACAATTCCCGACAGCTCGGGATGTTGGTCATCAAGAAACCCGTGTGTAGCGAAGTGGACGATCTGATATTGACCGACGTCGGAACTCATCGCCATCTCGCGATTGGCATCGAAGCCTTTGGCGACGAGTGTGCTTCGCCAAGGGGCCACCGCAGAAATTGCATCGGCCTCTTCTGAAGCATGTGTGAGACGAACGAACGCGCCGTTACGCGTTTGGTTAGTCTGCGGCGTCAATTTCTGATCACTTGCAAGCGCGACCCCGCTAGAGCCTGCATTGCCCTGCACCCGGTCATCACTGCTGCTGAAAACTGGATCAGCGATGACAGCAACGAGTTTGCTTGATGAACTTGAACGATTACGCGCCTTGCGGATCGCGATGAGTGTCGACATGGATGGTAGTGCCACGACCTCGTTTGTTTCTACTAGTAATGTTCTCGACTTGTTTCCAGTTGGCCCTGCGGTTTGTGAAATCGGAACAGGTAACGCTTCAAGTGGAATGTGTTGCAATGCGCCTTCAGTTACTACTAGGAGTCTTTTAGTTCCGAGTTGTTGGGACAACGGGGATAAGGGACCAAGCAGCATCTGGCTCAAGTTTGTTGCCTTTTCTAGATAAGCATTGTCGGCTGCTAAGACGTTCGCCTGATAATTGCTATCTGTTTGGCCGTCACTTCCGGCGCTTCCGTCGCTTCCTTGGCGCGCTGTCATCACCGTGTAGAGTTCGCGTGCAGCGTCTTCGATGGTTTTGCGAGCGGGTAACTCGTAAGCCCGGATGCTGTTGGATATGACGACCCACAGATAACTGCGCTCCTCACCCAAAGCATACTCTAGTAACATCGTGTCATCGTTTCGCAGCTCACTCTGAATCTGTTGTAAGTTCAAGAGCTGTTCGAGAGAGTCCGGATGAGGATCCTTTTGCCTTAACTGAGCCTGAATCTCCTGGTACTCGGCCCTGAATTGGGCCAACTGATTGTCGATTTCTGCGATCTCGGCTGAGTTCTTATTGCTCGAGACCAAATCCATTCTATATTGCGCTTGTACTCGAAATAATCCTCTCAGTTCACGTTCACGCTCGAGTGTAAGCTCTGACGCCTGATGCGCTCGAGATTCACTAATGAGATCCAAAAGCAGACGAGCTCGACCCTTTTCACTTACCAATAAAGCTTCGGCGGCAAAGCCCTGACCTGGATGCAGTTGGTCCAGCTGCATCAAAATCTTGATGCAGAGATCGTAGTGCTTCTTGACTCCAGAAAGATATGAGACGCGGAAGTCTGGAGTGGCCACGTTCGCACGTAGGTCCTCGATGATTTCGAGTGAGCGGCGAATGACAGATAAGGCAACGTCAGGAGCACCAACTGCCAGATTAGCGCGGCTAAGGTTATAGAGCGTCGAGATCAGAATGCCTTTATCACCCGATTTCTCACTCAAAGGAAGTGCTTGATTCCATGCTTCCAATGCTTTTTCGTTTTGTCCGAGTTGGACCAAAAACTCTCCGTAAGAGTTCAACGCAGTCGCCTGCCCTTGGACGTCGCCGATCGCCTCGTAGAACTTCTGTATCTTCTGAGACTGCTGCAATGCTAGTTCGCGCCGACCATGTGAGGCGTAGAACCTTGCGATCTCGTTAAGAAGATTTGCTTCCGTCCGTTTCTTTCCTGCGGTACGACTCAGCTGTAATGAACGCTCGTAAAATGCGAGTGCTTGATCTGGATGTCCACTGAGGTCGTGTACGCGACCGAGTTTGAAAGTCGTGATCGAGAGACTGTCGACAGCGCCAATCTCTTCGTAGAGTTTTAAGGCTTGCTCATACTGGTTGATAGCGAGTGGGTAATCGTTGATTCCCTCGTAGGCCTGTCCAAGGGCGGTGAGGGCTACGGCCTCATTATTCCGGTCGCCAACGGTGCGAAAAATATTGAGTGCCTGGGTGTGCAACTCGGTCGCGCCGTTGACGTCTCTTTTTAAGGAGCGGGCTAACCCGAGCGTTGATGTCGCAACTCCTTCACCGATTCGATCGTCTGCCTCGCGGTAAAGTTCCAACGCTCGCGAGATCTCTACGACTGCTTTCTCGGGGTCACCTAAGCTTCCGATTAAGTAGCCATAGAAGAGATGGACCTTCGCTTCACCTTTCGGATTATTGTGGCAGTGGTTGAGCGCACTCGTGAATTGTTCGCGCGCTTTTACGAAGTCGCCCTTTGCATAACTGACTTCGGCCAGGTTGCTGAGCGCTTCGCCGTAGTCGTTGTCAGACGTATCGTTATTGTGTTGTTTGAAGAGGTCGAGAGCTTTCGTTAGCTGTTGTTGCGCGAGTTCGTTGTTGCCAATAAACGACTGTAGACGGCCCATGCGACTGAGGGCGTTCGCTTGGGCCAGCCAGTCACCAGACTTTTGTGCGAGTGCTTCGGCAGTCTGATATCGTTTGAGAGCGTCAAGGTAGTTGCTGAGAAGAAAATATACATCGCCGGATTTGAGTATCGCTTGTGATGCGTTTGAGAAGTCGTTCGCGGATGTCCACAGGGTCGCGGCCTTTTCGTACTCGCTGATCGCGTCTTGCAGTGAAGCCTTTGTCCAATTTGAGCGCAGCTTGTCGGCGCGGTCCATCGCTTGTTGAGCCTCACTTGTAAGTTCATGCCGGATTGTTGACTCAGGCTGTGTCTTTTTCGATTCTGTTACTTTCGAGGATGTGAGAATCACGCAGACGAGGCATAAGCACACTAAGAGTGTGGTTAGGAGTCGAGCTGGTCCAGATCTGAGTCTTGTTAATGAGGGCATAGATAAGTACGCGAGGCACGTTCAACTATTACACCGAAGGTGTTGGCTAGCTTCAGCCCAGGGTTGTGCTTTGGCTACCCTGGGATCAACAACGGCTCTTTGAATAATCGCAACTCTGAAGGAGTTGCGAAGAGTGGTCAGCAACGTTAACCAATCCAAACCATTCAACGTTCGTGCTTAACCTTAAACCGGAGGTTGGGTCATCCCAGCGCGACAAACCCATTTTCTCTACATGCAAGCTGCGCATCGTTCCGTCGCAACCACTTTCAGGGTTGCGATTATTCAACAATGCTTGGTTAATCCCAGGGTAGCCAAAGCGCAACCCTGGGCTGAAGTTAGCCAACACCTTCGGTGTAAAAGCCTCCCAGTTTTCTCTGCGTAACCGCTGCGTCCAATGAGTCTCGGCGGTGTGTCAGATCGAAGTTTACCGCAGAGGCGCAGAGGACGCAGAGGTTGCGCAGAGAGTTGAGAGGTTAACGCCAAATTGTTCGTTTGCGCCAGAGGTGCTTTTCATTTGCCCGATCATAGTTTTCGCTGAGGAATTGCAGTTCACAGAAGTCTTTGGCGCAAGTTAGCGCACGAGACGTACGCGGTCCGACAGAAGAGCTTGCTCGGTGATCGCAGCGATACTACTAAAGGGTAACCCTTTAGTTGCTTCTTCGCGAATATAAGATTAGCTCTTCTGTCGGACCGCGTACGTCTCGTGCGCCGGTACGCATATCGCTACTCTGGGCAAGATTTCAGATACAACGCAGTCCTGCGAAGTGTCGGGTCTTCGCAGGACGTCGGGGGGGTTCTCCTGGGTTGAGTAATACCATTCAGGAGGGGGTGAACCAGCGGAGTGTGGGATCTGCGCATGGTGTTCATTATTTGTTTTAGCAAGGGTTGTGCCGAGCGAGAATTAAGGAGTTTGTTGGGATTGGGTAGTAGTGAAGTAGTAGTTAGGTGCGCGCTGACGAGCATGTGCCGCGATTAGCAGCATGAATGTGCTCGGCGAGTTGGTTGTTTGTTAGATGTTAACCACAGAGACGCGGAGTACGCAGAGGTTGCGCGGAGAGTTGAAGAGTTGGATTGAAGGTCGGTGATAGGAGACGAGCATCGGCGATAAGTCGCCGTTGGTGTCAGTGATCTTAGACGGAATGTGGTATTTAGCTTCATACCTTGCTGCGCCTGCGGCGAAGAAGCGCATAATAGGCTTCAGTCTATAAACATGCCGCTCCTAGCGGAGCGATGAACGGTAAATTACTTTCGTCGTTTTCGGACTAACGATGGAACATGTGGACGTAATAATTGTGGGGGCGGGGCTGTCGGGGATTGGTGCGGCTTGCCATCTGAAGATGGAGTGCCCGCGGAAGAGTTTCATCATCCTCGAAGGGCGGGATGTGATCGGCGGCACCTGGGACCTGTTTCGGTATCCGGGCGTGCGATCCGATTCCGATATGTTCACACTCGGCTATCGCTTCCGTCCCTGGCGTGATCCCAAAGCCATCGCCGACGGCCCAGCCATCCTCAGCTACATCCGTGATACCGCCACCGAGTACGGTGTTGATAAGGCAATTCGTTACGGCCATCGCGTGAAGAGCGCCTCATGGTCATCGCGCGATGCACGCTGGACGGTGGAGGTTGAGAGAGGATCAGAGAACACCACAGAGACGCAGAGCGCACAAAGGGAGCACAGAGAGTTCACGTGCAATTTTCTTTACATGTGCACCGGCTACTACGACTACGAGAACGGCTACACGCCAGATTGGCCGGGCGTCGAAAGCTTCCGCGGGACGATAGTGCACCCACAGAAATGGCCAAACGATCTCGACTGCACAAATAAACTCGTCGTGGTCATCGGCAGCGGAGCGACTGCGATCACGCTCGTGCCCGCGCTCGCCGAGCGCGCCTCACACGTCACGATGCTCCAGCGCTCTCCGAGCTATGTAGTCACGCGGCCGGGAGAAGACAAGATAGCCAACTTGTTTCGACGTATTCTGCCGGACCGTGCCGCATATGTACTCGCGCGCTGGAAGAACGTGCTAATGGCGACATTTTTTTACAACCTTGCGCGAAACAGACCCGAACTATTCAAACGGATGGTGGCGAAAGGAGTGCGTCGTGAGCTCGGTGAGGAGTACGACTCAAAGCATTTCACGCCTACGTACAACCCATGGGACCAGCGACTTTGCTTCGCGCCGGACTCGGACTTCTTCCTGGCGATGCGTGAACGCCGTGTCTCAGTGGTGACTGACTACATTGAGACATTCACCGAAGCTGGCATCGTACTCAAGTCAGGTCAGCAACTGGACGCTGACATCATCGTAACTGCGACTGGTCTGGTATTTAAGCTCATCAGCGGAATGCAACTCATGGTGGACGGTGCGCCCGTACACTTGCCGAAGACTCTTGTCTACAAGGGAATGATGTTCAGCGATGTACCCAACCTCGCCCTGGCTATTGGTTACACGAACGCATCGTGGACTTTGAAGTGTGATCTCACTTCCGAGTACGTCTGCCGGCTCCTCAATCACATGGACCACCATGGTTATGCCATGTGCACCCCACGGGTGAACGACGCGAGCATCGGCGAGGAGCCAGTCATCGATTTCACATCGGGGTACGTCGTGCGCGCCCTGCCGATGCTGCCGCGTCAGGGATCGAAGACACCGTGGCGTCTGCACCAAAACTACATGAAAGATCTTTCGATGATGCGATACGGACGCGTTGACGACGGCACGATGGAGTTCAAGGCGTAAGAGATGTATCCGCAGATTACACAGATGGGTCGGCGTGGAATGAGGTCAGTACCGTCACGCGGTAGCGTCGGGTCGACGGTCCTTATAAGATCCTCAATTGGAACTGCAACCCAACGCTACCGCGTGTCGGTACTGACCTCATTCCACGCAGATTAGAGGCGACGACAAGTGCCTGAGCGCATGCAACTCAAAGGGCGGACAGCTGTGATCACCGGCGCGGGTGGTGGTATAGGGCAAGCGATAGCCCTATCGTTAGCACGTCGTGGCTGTCATCTCGCACTGGCCGATATTGATGAGGCTGGAATGGCAAACACGGCCGACCTAGCGCGGGCATACGAAGTACGCGTGTCTCAACACCGCGTCGACGTGGCGAACCGCGCAGTCGTGGCTGAGTTCCCAAATGTCGTCTCGTCCGAACACCAGAGCGTTGATGTGCTTGTAAACAATGCCGGAGTGGCAGTGGGCGGGACGTTCGAGGAGGTCTCCGACGAAGATTTCGAATGGCTCTTTGAGATCAACTTCTGGGGTGTTGTCCGAATGAGCCGCGCGTTTTTGCCACTACTGCGGGCGAGTGACGACGCGCGCATAGTTAATCTCTCGAGCGTATATGGTTTGGTGGCACCACCAGAGCAAGCAGCTTATGCGTCAAGCAAGTTCGCGGTGCGCGGGTTCTCCGAAGCACTGCGTCACGAACTCGAAGGCTCAGGCATCGGCGTAACCGTAGTGCACCCGGGTGGAGTGAATACCTCTATCGCAGAGAAGGCCCGTATCCCCGAAGGCGTCAACGAAGAAGAGATTGCTCGACGTCGTAAGAGGTACAAGAAGCTGTTGCGAATGCCGCCTGAGATCGCTGGCGAGACTATCGTGCGCGGCATCGAGCGTAGACAGGCACGCATTCTCGTCGGGTCAGACGCAAAGGTCTTATCGCTGATCGCGCGTCTGCTCCCCGTGTCGTATTGGAAGGTGCTCGCGAAGATGGATGGCGAGTAGAAGTACGTCCCAACATTGTCCTCAGCTGTGAAGTTTAGCGGCGTGCTTTTCGACTTCATCGAAGTCTTTAGCGCACGACGGCGCACGAGACGTACGAGGTCCGACAGAAGAGGTTGCTCGATGATCGCGGAGAGGTTACTAAAGGTTACCTTTAGTAGCTGCCTAGCGAAAACAGGGCGAGCTCTTCTGTCGGACCGCGTACGTCTCGTGCGCCGTGGTACGCATCTCGATCCGTTATCTGCGATTTTGGTTTTTTTTGTGAGTGGTCATAGCTATGTTTGTGTAAATTTTGTATTGGCTTTACCAGAGGATTCTACTATTATGTGGCCCCCAATTTTGGTTTTCAGTTTTGAATTGAATTAACGAGCACGTCCTTACCCCAATTCTCGCCAAAAGGATTACTGCATTTCCTTAAGGCTAAGGAAGAAATGTGCTCAGGTCAGTCAGTACATTTTTCCCGGCGATTCCTCAAACCCATATGACTTAGAGTCTCAACAGGAGAATGAGATTATGCGTATCGTTAACGGCTTTATTCTCACACTTTGTCTAATTGGTAATACCACCTTCTTCGCATCGGCGAGTCCGCACCCAAAAAAGGACGATCTCGGAGTGGAGACTCTGGCGCCGAATGACGGATGGGCTTCGTTTTCAACCGGTACCACAGGAGGCTCCAGTGCGACTCCGGCAAATATCTATGTCGTTCAGAATAGAAAAGAACTGATCGCGGCGCTAAACAATGGAGTCTACCCGCCTACTTCGTCCAATCCCTCAACTACTCCGAAGATCATCTACGTGGTGGGAACAATTGACGCTAATGTTGACGACAACAATCAGCCCTTAACTTGCTTAGACTATGCAAGGAATGGCTACACCATCGAAGACTATCTCGCGACCTATGATCCCGCAGTCTGGGGTAGAGTTCCGCCGAGTGGGGCGCTTGAAAACGCACGCATAGCTTCGCAACAGGCTCAGCAGGCACGAGTCAGAATCAGAGTTGGCTCCAACACAACGATTGTCGGCGTCGGCAAGAATACAGTCATTCGCGGTGCATGGTTCGACATTCGAGGGGCGGCGACCAGCAATATCATTATTCGCAATATCACCTTTCAAGACACCTATGATTGCTTTCCGGCGTGGGACCCGTTAGATGGTAGCCTGGGCAACTGGAACGCAGCCTATGATTCGATCTCATTGCGTGATGGTAATCATGTTTGGATAGACCACAACACCTTCGAAGATCGTGATACCGCCGACAGCACGCTACCTACTTACTTTGGCCGGTTGTTTCAAGTGCACGACGGACTCGTTGATATAACCAACGCATTTGACCTTGCCACTGTCTCCTACAATCGTTTTATTAATCACGACAAAGTAATGCTCATCGGATCATCTGATAGTGCTACTGCAGATCGAGGCAAGCTGCGAGTGACGTTGCACCACAACTTGTTTGAGGACTTGGGCCAGAGAACACCACGTGTCCGCTTCGGACAGGTGCATGTCTACAATAATTACTATCTGCTTAAGAATGTACTCAATTACGGATACAGTTGGGGAGTAGGTCGAGAATCAGCAATCTACGCTGAAAATAATTTCTTCCGCACGGACCAGGAGATTACTCCCGACCAGTTCATCGAACGATTTGTGGGCACGGCGATCTATGAGACTGGTTCGCTCGTCAACGCTGCGTCAGACAATCATATGGTCGACGTACTCGGTGAATACAATGCAGTGAACAATCCTGATCTGTTACCCACCGTGGGCTGGACGCCGGTACTGTTCCTGGAGATAGAGCCAACGTTCAAGGTGCCATCGACTGTACATAGTCGATCGGGCCCGTTCAATTGGTGAAGGCGTTATCCGCGCGGATCTTCTTGCCCCGAAAGGGCAATGCCTCAAAGCCCAGGGTTGTCGCTTCGGCTACCCTGGGAAAGAACGCATATTCGGCCAACCCTTACAACCCCGTCTCGTCGGGGTTGAAACTCCTTGAACTTTAAGTTCCCTGGGTAGCCGAAGCGGCAACCCTGGGCTTTGAGGCGTTGCCCCTTCGGGGCAAAAGACAATTTATGAGTCAGATATATCATTGCCGTTTCAACGTCTTACCCAATCGTCCAGAACTTCCCATCTTAAACCGTTAAAACGGTTCTTCGCTTCGACATGCCGCTTAACCCCAACCTAAAGGTTGGGGAGTATGAGAGGTTGTCTTTTACACACTCTTCGGTAGCGACTAGTTGTTTCAAGAGCACGAGGGTAGCGGCCACGGAGGGCCGCCGCTACAAACTCGCGAGAGATGCCAGGGGCCGCCGCTGAGGTTGCGCAGAGAGTTGAAACTGATCTAATACCTACATAGGTCTAAAAGATTTCAGTTTTTGAAATAGTATCTATTTCTGGCAAACGTTATGGCTAAAGCGCGGCGAATAAAAGGGATCGATTGTCACGGTGAAGCCGTTGAAGGGATTCGACTGGTCCTCGAGGAAAGACTCGACGAGATGTATGAGTCTCGTAGCGAGGCGTTGCACTGGAAGGATCCGGAAGGGGTCCACTCAATGCGGGTTGCGTCGCGGCGTCTGCGAAGTGCCTTGCAGGATTTTATGCCTTATATGAATAGACGCATGATTGGTCTAACGGTCAAACAAATAAAGGAGATTGCCGATGCCCTCGGCGAAGTTCGCGATCAGGATGTTGCCATCATCGAGTTAGAAAAGTTGTCAGCACATACTCCACCTGAGATTGCACCAACACTCAAGGGTCTGCTTGAAGCGAGAAAAGAAGTTCGCGACACCGCACGACGAGAGTTAAAGGAGTTTCTCGCTAAAGATGACTTGAAACAAATGGCGGCTGATTGTGTGGACGCTTTTTGGAAGGCGACGAACGGAAGCGGCAAGACTAAAGAGCTTTCGTACGTCAATATGGCAAGATCGATTATTCGGGATCGGCTCAAGGACCTGGATAAACTAAGCAAAGGCTTGTATAGACCACTTGAGGTCGAACCGTTGCATGAGATGCGTATCGCCGGCAAGCGTTTACGCTACGCTATCGAATTGTTTCAGGATTGCTGGCAACCCGGCATCTTGCATTTCGCCAAGCGAGCCTCTCGGTTGCAGTCAGCGCTTGGACGTGTTCACGATTGCGATGTGTGGATTGAGGATCTTGGAAAACGGATTCTTAAATCACGCGAGCAGGTTGCAGGACTAACGTGGTTGTTGAGTCATTTCCTACGGTTACGCGATCGACATCTTAGAGAGGCGCTGGTTCTTTGGAAGGATTGGGAGAGCCAGGAGTTGTCGGCGAATCTGAGGAATGAGATCAAAAGGACGGGCGGCGTTAGCGCGTAAGGATGAAGTTTGTGACTACCTTATGTGGGAAAGTCCAGGAACCTATGTTAAAGGCGTTGAGTCATCCGTCGTGAGTTTAGTTTCGCCTTTGTTTGTACTCTATCGTAAAACGTTAGTACTCTATCGTAAAAATCCGGCGCATTGGCTCCCTCTTCACCACGTAGTGGTGGTTGAGTTTAGCCCGGCGTTTTAACGCCGGGTCGCGCGCAAAAGGTTGCGTCGCGTAGCGACGCGTAAAAAAAACTCACCGCGCTATCGAGTTGAGAACCTGTTTGTTCAAGCGCCGCTACGCGACGAAAATCCGTGTTCCCGTCTAACCCGGCGTTGAAACGCCGGGCTAAATTCAGCCACCACTACATGGTTGGAACAAAAACTGCTAAATGTGCGGTAAAACTGAACGAGGTGAAACTTCAACCTGCCGCTTGCGCGCGGACTTGCTATGGAGATCGCATGTTGGCACTACTCGCGTTTTACCGGCCCCAGCGTCTCATCCAGAAACGCATTGATGTTGGTAACAAAGAGTTCGGGCTGAGGTACATGACTACCTTCGTACATCACTATGCGTTTGGGTTCTTGCAGTAGCTTGAAAAGGGGTTCACCCTGAGTTTTGAAAGGCGTGTCTTCATCATAGCGGCCATGCAGCATCATCTTCTTAGCAGTAATGTGAGATGCAAAGTTGATGGGGTTTGCTTCCGGGCGGTTCAATTGGTCCGTTGGCCTTACACCCGCACCTTGTAAAAACACTGCAGCATAACGCGGCTCAACCGCGGCTAATATCAGTCCAACGCGCGCCCCTGCGCTTGGTCCAAAAAGCGCAATGCGATGATTGTCCACATCGTTTCTGGTAGCGAGATAGTCCAGCCCGCGTCGCACATCTGTAACGCGTCTGACGATCATCTCGCGGTATTCAGCCGTACTTGGGTCAGGTTGCACATACTCGGGTGGCCTCAGTCGTTCGATGTAACCTTCCAGAACTACACCATATACGGCCCGACCTGATTTTATTAGCGGCACGAGCCGGTCTTCAATTGAAGCCGTGATTGAGCGCAATCCACCGTCCACGTCACCAGCGGGCACGACGTTTATGACCTGTAAGGGCCGTGGATAGTTTTTGGGTAGATATAGATAAGCTATGGCGCGCTTCTTTTCCGCGCCATTGAAGATGATCTTTTCGCGTCGCCACTCGTCGGTTTCTTTTACTTCTACAACCTGTGCATCCAAAGGCGTGTCGTCATAATGATAAGCGTTGGCCCAGGTGCGGAAATTTGCATCGCTTGAAGCTGTGTAGGTTGGAATCTCACTACTTATCTCAATTTTCGCTGCGCCCTGATCTCCGCTCGATCCCGGCGCATTCAAAGCACAGCGGAAACCGCGTTTACTGGAACTATTGAAGCCAGGCAACATTCCGTATTGAGCAAAGGTATAAAGTGGATCACCCCATCCACCGCCAGTGGCGATAAATCCTTCTGACGAATCGTTCCCGGTCCATTCAGAAACATTTCCTGCCATGTTGTAAGCACCGAATGGACTCATGCCAAACTCGAGAGTGTTGACTGCCACAGAACCGTTGTTGTCAAAATTAGCGCGCCGTTCAACGGTGTCGCCGGGATAGAACAAACCCCAGGGCATGTAGTTTCCGAGTGCAGAGCTTTGTCCATCTCGTGCGGCCTTCTCCCATTGAAAGATCGTCGGCAGTTGTTTGCCTCTGAATGCCGCATAAGCCGCGGCCTCGTACCAGGTGATGTCCGTGACTGGGAAATCGCCCTTCCCTTCCGGAAAGTTCTGGTTGGTCCAACTTCGCGGTGCGGGGAGAGCGGTCCGATCCTTAAACTCTTTGCTTGCTTCTTCCCACGACAGCGTCTTGCCGTCTTTGACGAAGTCGTTCTTCCAGTATTGTCGCTTCAGATAGCCACCCGCATTTATGAACTCTCTGTACTCGCGGTTACTCACTTCGTATTTATCAATGAAGTAGTCGCCGAGTTTCAAACGGGTGTCAGTGGGCCTGGCCCATGCGACGAGCCTGTAGTCTCCACCCGGCACAAAGACCATCTGACCAGGTAATTGATCCGGGGTAAACAATTTCTGTGCGATACGAATTGGCTGGGGTAGCACAACCAGATTTCCCGTGTGGAGGATGGCTCCGGAAATCGAGCGCTCCACTTTGGCATAACCATCCTTTTCAATCTCAAGAATGTATTCACCACGGGCGATACGAAGATTGTTTATGGGCGTCGTTCCGACAAGTGTTCTATCAGGAGCCTTTCCCGACGGATCAAATGCATATCGCTTCAGATAGACATTTGCGCCGGCGGGGTCAGTGTTGACGGAAATAACGTCGGAGATCGTAGGCAACAAACGGCCGATAGTTTCATCGTTGCCGAGATACTTCTGCACCGCGAGAGCCTGGTCATAAGCTTCAAAAAACTTACCCGCTTGCGCTAGTTCTTCGATGTGTGGAACCTGTCGCTTGGCCCAACGTATGTTCGCATTACGCCAAACGAACCAACCAACTACACTCAGGACTAGCAAGGCCGCGATTCCGATCAACCAGGCGGGGCGAATACGTTTCCTGGTTATCTCAGACTCGGACGCATCCGTCGGCAGTGCAGCTAGTCTGACTGTTGCATCCGATTCGCTCGCAGGCAATGGTGTATTCAGAGTGTGGGTTTCTGAAGATGACGAACGTTCTAACCGGTGTTGAAATTCCAATTCGTCTTTAAGACTTCTGAGGTCAAGTAACAAGTCCTTGATGGTCTGGTAACGCTCGTCGGGATTTTTCTTGAGCGCCTTACTAACGATGCGTTCTAACTCGGCTGGCAACTCCTTGGAAAATCGAGCCAACGGTGGCGGGTCGGTCGTAAGTATCGACGATGCTGTTGCGGCAGTACTCTTTTGCGCGAAAGGCTGCTGACCGGTTAGCAGTTCGTACAAAACGACACCCAAACTAAAGATGTCGCTCCGACCGTCAAGCGTTTCTCCACGCACTTGCTCCGGCGACATGTATGGAAGCGTACCGATAACCGCTCCCTGAGTACTGATCAACTGGACCGTTTCAGCTTCGCTCTTATTGTCCTCGACCGATTCAAAAAGTTTCGCGAGTCCAAAATCCATGACCTTCACTGAACCGCGCGGTGTGATCATGATGTTCGCAGGTTTTATGTCGCGATGAATGATGCCGCGCGCGTGAGCGTCAGCTAACGCATCCGCGACTTGTATGGAGATATCAAGTACCTGCGCGAGATCGAGCGCCTTATGTTGGATTAGGGATTGGAGCGTTTCACCACCAACGAACTGCATGCAGATGAAGGTATTCCCATCACTCTCGCCGACTTCATAAATCGCACATATGTTTGGATGATCCAAGGCCGCTGCGGCTTGCGCTTCACGGACTAATCGCTGTTTGGCTCGCTCGTCAGCCGTGGATTCCGAAGGCAGAACTTTGATGGCAATCTTCCGGCGCAGACTCGTATCTTCAGCAAGGAACACCTCACCCATCCCGCCTTCACCCAGCTTCGAGAGTATTTCATAGCGATTAAGCCGTGTACCGGGAGGTAGCGTCATTTACGAAAGGAAGGACTTAGGGTCGATGCGTCTCTTATTAATTGGAAGACTTTAGCAAAACTGCCACGTTATTGCAGCAAAAGTACAGACGCGGCAATCGGAGTAATCTGTGAATGATTGTCGCGTAGAGCACTCCGTTAGGAGTGCGATGTTTATAGATCACGAAGGAACAAGGCTTTGCACTCCGTTAGGAGTGCGATGTTTATAGATCACGAAGGAAAATGGCTATGCACTCCGTTAGGAGTGCGGTGTTTGGCCGCGGCGCTCGTGATTCATAGACATCGCACTCCTAACGGAGTGCGGGAGCCTCTATTCGTCCTCAGGGCTATAAACATCGCACTCCTGACGGAGTGCGGAGCATCGACTACTCCCTCTTGGGCGCTCAAACTAGCAAGAACCATCTTAATGGTTTCGTCCGTTGCAATACGTCGCGTGCTCTTCGAATAAGTCCGCCAGATGATGCTATTCGAAACCATTAAAATGGTTACGGGTGGTAGTACGCCGATGAACCCCAACCTAAAGGTTGGGGAGAATGAGAGGGTTACCCTCCATTCGTCACATCGTCGTCACAAAAATGGTCGCGGCTGTGTTTGAGATTTAGAGGGGACAATTGAATTTGAAGTTGGAAGGATGAACCAATGGTTGATTCAAAAAGACGGAAATTTCTCCAACAAACAAGTTTTGGATTGGCGACGCTGGGGATTTCGAGTTTGGTGCTGCGGTCTGACGCTCAGCCAACGCAGCAAGTTAGCCGTGATCAATCGGATCTAATTCTGATTCAAATGGGACCTGCACCAAAGCTGGAGACCACGTCGAATGATGAGCCTAAGAAGATCACTCCATTTCCCTATGGACCATTCTACAAAGCCGGCGCACCATTTCGCGGCAAGCTGAGTCTGCCAGGCGAGCCGGGCACTACCTTTGTACTTTCAGGACGTGTCTGGGCCTACGACTCAAAGCGTCCACTGCCCGGAGTCGTCCTGGATTTCTGGCATGTTGACATGAACGAAAAGTACTCGAATGGCACAACCGATTTTCGTAATCGCGGTAGGATAGTTTCATCTGAAGCCGGCCTCTACGAGTTGGAGAGTATTCGGCCAATTCCCTATCGACCAAACCCAACAGGTGCTCCCGACTTCTGGCGCTGTGCTCACTTTCATCTCGCCGCCTTTTGCCCGCGATACAAACCGCTGATCACGGAGATTCATTTCGTGGGCGACGCCAAAAAGAGCGATCCCATGTATCGTCCTGATAATGCGATCGTGGTGCAGGACCGCACTGTGAATGGCAAGGCTTTTCAGACCGGAGTTTTTGATCTCGTGCTGGAGCGCGAAACGACTTAACTGGAATTATCCGCAGATTACGCCGATTAATAGCGCGGCTTAGGCGCAACCAAAACGAACGACAGTAAACAGAATCCAACACCGAAGGTGTTCCCAAATTCCAGCCCAGGGTTGAGCTTTGGCAACCCTGGGACAAGGAAGTTCCGGTATCTCATCAAACCCCGATGTGTCGGGGTACCCTCGGCCATCACGCACTTGATCCCAGGGTTGCCAAGGCTCAACCCTGGGCTGGAATTGGCCAACACCTTCGGTGTAAAAATCTTGTCAGGAAAACAAGAAGTTGTTGGTTTGCTGCACAGAGTTAGAACAGAAGAAGGCGGAGTTCAGCGTCGACGTGCTCTGCTGAACTTTGGTACGGCCGCTGTTAGAGCGTAATAGCAGAGCGTAGATTGGAAGTCGTTTGCGGCAGGCTCATAGAAGAAGACTCGCAGACGTTTGCCATCTTTTTGGTAATCAGATGCATTAGAACTTCACAAACCTCGCGTGTTCCAGTTCCAATCGTATTGCCAAATTGGTCCTGAAGTGAATGAAGGTCGCCTTTCAAGTCTAGCGGAAAAATCATTGGATTCGAGTACATCTTGCTAAGCTCCTTCCAACAGCAAGTAGAGACGTGCCCCGGGAAAGTGGGACATAGATCAGGGAAATGGTTAATGAGTCGCGGTTTCCAAAAAAGAGGTGTCGCAATCAACTCGTGGGTGTGATACACAGGCGGGGAATTTCGCAGATCGCTACCCCATACGCGGCGATCTGGGTTTTTCACCACGTAGTGGTGGTTGAATTTAGCCCGGCGTTTTAACGCCGGGATAGCTGGATTATAGTTTTGCGTCGCGTAGCGACGCGTGAAAAAACAACAACCGTCGTGGCGAGAGCCCCATTGTTCAAGCGTCGCTACGCGACGCAAATTTTCGACAGCTGACCCGGCGTTGAAACGCCGGGCTAAATTCAACCACCACTACGTGGTGAAACCAAAACGGGTTACAAGAGGTCGAGGTGAGCCGTGTAACTACCTTAAGTTTGAAATCCCTATATCCAGCTATGGCAAACGAGATTAATTCCAGCAGCGCTCCTACCACCTGTCCTGAGTGCGAGGCATGGCGAGAGGCAGCAAGCAATTTTCAAGATGCAGCGGAAACGTGGCAGCGAACCGCTGATGATTACCGGCAGGCAGCTGAAAAATTTCAAGACGCTGCGGAAACCTGGAAACAGACTGCAGAGTCGTGGCAAGAGACTGCAGAGTTGTGGGAACGAAGGGCCACCGAATTGGAACAGGGACTATTTCGATCTCCGCACCAGGTTCTAAATGTTTCTGAGAGCGCGTCTCGCGAAGAGATCACCAACGCATTTGAGGAGCTATCAAAGAAGTATCAACCTGATCGAGTTGCCACTCTGGCGCCAGAGTTTAGGGACTTCGCTGAGCTGCGTCTTAAGGAAATCAATCTAGCCTATCAGACGCTCGTGAACTAACAGTTCTTATAGCTTTGCACAAAGAGTTCAAAACGGCAGTTGGTGGTTGGTTCAGATCCTTTCTAAAAAACGCCTTTCTCGGTCGTCACTCTCTAGTCCCACCCACGGAAGTGGGTGGATGGTTCAGATCCTTTCTAAAAAACACCTTTCTCGGTCGTCACTCTCAAATCCCACCCACGGGAGTGGGTGGATGGTTCAGATCCTTTCTACAGAGAGCGTGTCCACTCAACGCTGCGCGCGCAGCGCGCCGGAGGAAAGAGGAAAGCCGTGAGTAGAAAGGATCTGAACTATCCACCAACTGCCGTTGGTGGGATTGCACACAACACGTCTCGGGATTCTGAGTAGAAACGATCTGAAAGTATCCACCCACTCTCGTGGGTGGTATTTCGACTTTTTGTACAAAGCCGTTTCGTCACATCACAAAAGAAGGGAGAGGCATTTGAAGCCTCTCCCTTTTTAGTACGGCAAAAGTTTGCCTCTTACGGCAACGCTTCAATGTTGATATAGAACTTGAAACCGCCAGTCTGTTGGATACCCATCAGGAATTGGAGATTGATTGAAGCTCCATTTGCTAGTGGCGTTCCCAAAGTGACTGTGCCAGCCGAAATTGTCGCATTGAAAGCAGACCCATTTGGTGAATTAGGCGGCTGCTCCAGAGTAGTACCTTGCACACTTACGGTACATGGCGGTATAGCAGGAGCACCCGTGGCAGCACATGTAGCAGCGTCGTTGATACCCGCGACCACCACTAAGGTAGATGTCCTGGCACGTAAGTCCGCCACACCAGAAGGAGCTGGGAAAGTGGATTGGTCAACAATACGAAAACGCAACCGTGTAACATTTGCTCCAGTCTGGTTTACAAATCGGCGCCGGATTGAGAGTGTTCCGAACGTCGAATTCTGAGCTGGAACGGAGGTGAAATCGCGTACACGATTTGGCGGATTTCCAGTTGGCACCGAAGCGTCAAGTAGGAAAGTGCCAAACGAAGAGTTGCGTTCAATAGGACTTGCAAGATTTTCCGGACCAGGCGCACCCAACCGTTGACCTGCGCCGGCACTCGTCCCTTGTGTATCAACAAAAATAAAGTTGGTTGCATTGTTGTTTGTGTCGACTACGGTACCGCCAGATGGGCAACCGCCGAAGGCGGTGATGGAGCCTTGTTTACCGCAATTGTCGCGGTAGAAGCTGTAGTCGATGCTGAAAGGTGTCAGAGCCGGATAGCCAGTACCTTCCTTGTAAAGTGTGTTTGCTTCTGACGTTGAACCCACTGCATCCAAACGGTTGGCAAGGATAAAGTTTACCGGCACGTTGTTGTTAAATAACGCTATACCAGCGTTGTCCGGAATGTCAGTGGCGTAAGTAGCATCACCCGTCGCGTAGGCACTGAGTGAATAGCCACCCGAGTTGGTGCAGAGGAAATGACCTCGCGCTGGAATGACCGTGCCATTAGGGATGGTACAACGGACCACGGCATCGCTGGCTGCAACTGCATAGCCAGTTCCAACTTGAGAAGCGACAGTGTGACTCGTAGCACTATTATTGTAGATTTCCACAAACTCGTCAGCTGCGCCGTTTGGACCACGCAGTCGAAACTCACTGATGAGCAACGGCGCCGTCTGAGCGTTCGTGTTCACTATCATCAGATCGTAGGTACCTGTACCCGTCGCTGAGAAGTGACTTACCTTTACGAAATAGGTACCTGAGGCTTGCACGGTGTAGTTTGCACCCTCCGCAGAAGGGTCCGTCAAGTCTCCGGTAATCGATGAATCAACCGACAACAACAACGCATCCGCGGGATCCCGAAACTCAACCACAAGATCCGTTCCTGTACCATCGCGCTCAGGGTCGGCATCACATTGGAAGAAGATCGTATCGCCGGCGTTTGCACTCACTGAGTAGTAATCAACATCGGCCGCAACGCCGATCGATCCCGAACGCAAACTGGGAGAGTTAGCAACGTTGGCGGTGGCGGCAGTGTCGTTCGCCTCGACCTCAGCAGTTGCCGCAACAGTGGAGAGCGCCACAAATAGTCGATACGGATTAACGATGCCTGTCGCACTGAACGCTCGAACGCGGATGAAGTATGTGCCGCCGGTTGTTAGAGTGCGGCCCGCAATTATGGAGGCAAGTCCAGTTTCAATGGTTCCGTCGCCACCATTTCCCGTGCCGTCGTCATCGTCATTTTCGATAACCGTGGTCCCGTCCGCCGCTAGCAAGTCTACGACTGTATCGCGGCTGGTAGCACCGGCATTTTGCAAACCGCCGGTATCCGTCTCAAGCCAGACTCGTGAACCAGCTGGCGCTGTGAAGGTATAAAAATCGACATCGCCGCCCGGATTAATCGCAGCGGTCATGATTGCTGTTGGCGAGAATGTAAGCGACGTTGCTTGACCCGAAGTATCGTTGGGTTCAAATTCAGCGGTGCTTATGTTAGGCAACGGAGTATGCTCGATTGAAATCTGCTCAGTTCCCTGACCGGGAGTTTCTTTTACTTCGGCCCGCGAGCTCGGCTTAGCAACAGATCCCTGTCTTAGTTTGCTCTTCTGAGCGTAACTTACCTGGATGGTCTGAAATACCAGAGACGTGACCATGGTGATGGTCAGGAGTCTGATTAGCGTCTTTCTCATTATTAGGGTTCCTCCGCCCTGGGGACAGGGCATCATTCAGATACGGTTTCTAGAAATTGGCTCAAGGGTGCCGGGAAGGTTGGGGCCGCTTGAGCGGAGTTACTCACTGCTGCTTTCCATTGTTTGGACCAAATGGGCCATCAGAGAAAAGAGATTTGAGGTTGGTTATTGTTCTACGAGCTGAAGAACTCTGGGTGCTCGCGTGGGGCGGGTATCAAAGGATTATTACTATTGAAGGCGTTGCGAAGAGGTGTACTTAAGATTCTCTTGTTGGCCATTTGCTCCTGGGGATTTAGCTCATCGCCCCTTATGAATTCCTGTACGTCTGCGAGATGGTTTGGCTGCGATCGCAAAGAACCTGCTGGTCCAAACTTCGCTCGAGGCATTATAGCTATAAAGTGGAACAAAATGTTTGAAATTTCTTTGTTCTCTGCAAACTCTGCCATTTAGAATGTAATTGCCAGCATCGAGAGCACTTAAAGGCCCATTGGCAATTGGGTTTGCGGCCGTATGGCGATGAAGCGGTCAGGGCCGGCTCGAAAGAGCTGGATGTGTGGAAACTTACAAAATCGTGGGAGGCATGGATCAGGGAAACCATTCAGAAATTAGATCGAATAGGCCTGGACACTCAGGCAAGTGGCATTTTACATCCGCTAACCGAAACGGGTTTTCCCAAGACGTTTTGTGTGAAGGAAACTCTGGTACTGTCCAACGGAGGTCGTTAGAATGCTTCCACATAAGACCCGACACTAATCCAAGGATTGATGTAATTTCCTCCATCAGTCAAGAAGACCTGTTGGAACCTTCGCAAGCTCTACAATAGTGACTTTGGCATCAGGGATAAATCTAGGTCGCTATGAGATCCGCTCCAAACTCGGCGCCGGAGGAATGGGAGAGGTTTATCTAGCGGAGGACCAACAACTCCGCCGTCGCGTTGCCGTCAAGATCTTACCTGCCGAGATTGCTTCAAATCGCGATCGAATGCGTCGCTTTACCCAGGAAGCTCAGGCGGCGGCTGCCCTTAATCATCCAAACATTGCTCACGTCTATGAGATTGGTAGCAGCTCCATTGTTAAGGACGGAACCTCAGATAAAGAGCTCGTCCACTTCATTGCAATGGAATATGTCGAAGGTGAGACACTGAGCAGACTCATTACCAACCGACAAACAGAGCTAGCAAAGCTAATCCGCTACTTACAACAGTCCGCGGAAGGTCTGGCAAAAGCCCACGAAGCAGGCATTGTCCATCGGGATCTAAAACCTGACAACATCATGGTCACGCGAGATGGACATGCAAAGATTCTCGACTTCGGTTTAGCCAAGTTGATCGACACGCCCCAAACAATAAGTGATCAGATTTCGGACGCGACCACGGTAAACCTCGAATATCAATCCAAACCCGGAACAATACTCGGGACCGTGGGCTATATGTCGCCCGAGCAAGCCATGGGAAATGTACGCGACATCGATCATCGTTCTGACATTTTTTCGTTTGGTTGCATTCTGTTTGAAGCAGTCACTGGGAAACGCGCATTTGCTGGCAAAGACGCGTTGGACTCACTTCACAAAACAGTTCATGCACCAACTCCACTCATTAAAGAAAGCAATGCCAACGCACCAGACGAGTTGCAGCGAATTGTAAGACGCTGCCTGGCGAAAGATCCGGAAGAGCGTTATCAGAACATCAAGGATGTCGCACTTGAGCTGAAAGAAGTGCGACGTGATCTGCAAGAGGCGAATGTTTCTAGTCGAGCTACAGAGCAACATCAAGCTGAGTCAACCTCGACTCAACCCATTGGTGCTACCACGAATTCAAGTTCACCATCGGTCTCAAGTGCTGAATTTGTGGTTAGCGAGATCAAGAAACACAAACTCGCGTTGATAGGGTTGGTTGCGTTATTGACGGTCGGAATCGTTGCTGTTGCAGTCTACCTTTCTAAAACAAAAAAAGAAGCGACCATCGATTCGATCGCTGTCCTGCCTTTCATCAACCAAAATGAGCCAAGCGAGGAGTGGCTCTCCGATGGAGTAACTGAAAGCATCATTAACAGCCTGACACAATTGCCGAATTTGAAGGTTAGTGCTCGCAATTCCGTATTCCGGTACAAAGGTAAAAATGTTGACCCAGTTGTGGCGGGAACGGAATTGGGAGTTCGGGCAGTTCTAACCGGAAGAGTGATGCAACGTGGCGACAATCTACTCGTCAGCACCGAGCTCGTTGACCTGCAGGACAACAAACAACTTTGGGGTCAGCACTACAATCGCAAACTGGTGGATCTTATTGGTCTACAAGAAGAGATAGCAAAACAAATCTCCGAAAACCTTCGCCTACACCTGGCAGGTGATAGTCAAAAATTACTGACCAAACGCTCCACTGAGAATAATGAGGCATATCAGCTGTATCTAAAAGGGCGTTACTTCATCAACAAGAGAACTCAAGAAGATCTCCGGAAGGCCATCGATTATTTTCAACAAGCAATTGCCAAGGATCCAAACGATGCGATTGCGTATACGGGCCTCTCCGACGCTTACGCATCCCTGGCCTTCCCTTTGGGAGCGGTTGCACCGAATGAAACGATGCCAAAAGCGAAGCAGGCGGCGGCACAGGCGTTGTTGATCGATAACGACCTGGGCGAGGCACACGCCTCATTTGCGTATGTAACGTTTTTCTACGATTGGAACTGGGAAACTTCGGAGCGGGAGTTTACACGCGCCCTCGAACTAAAGCCAAACAATGCAGACACTCACCATTGGAATTCGCATTTCCTAATGTCGCAACATCGCGTCGACGAATCGCTAAGGGAAAGTAAGCGAGCGCTCGAGTTGAGTCCTTTGGATCTGATTTTGAATATCCATCTTGGTTGGCATTATCTGTACGCTGGCCAATACGATGAAGCCCTGACTCAATTCCAAAAGGTAGTGGATATGGATCGCAATTTCGCTCAGACTTATGTCTGGCTGGGATTGGTGTATGAACAGTTAGGAAGGTACTCCGAAGCTATGGGTGCCTTCCGGAAAGCGATTGAGTTATTTCCCGGTGGTAGCACTCAAGCACTGGCGCAACTCGGTCACTGCTACGCGAAGTCGGGTAACAAATCAGAGGCTTTAAAGACGCTTGCGGAACTCCAGCAGCTCGCTAAAAGCAGGTATGTTTCTGCGTATCATCTGGCGGCGATTTATGCCGCGCTTGGGGACAAGGACCAAACTTTCGCACAGTTGAATAAAGCTTTTGAAGAACGATCAGAGTGGCTCGTAAACATTAAGCTCGACAGGAGATTCCACGTAGTGAATTCCGACCCACGCTTTCCTGAACTCGTGCGCCGCATAGGTCTTCCCTAGTTATGGACGATACCCTTTAGTAGTCCCCTACAAACTCTCCAGTCAAGCTCTTCTGTCGGAGCGCGTACGTCCTCGTGCGCTATCCATCGCCGTCCTTCAACCTGAAGTTGATCTCTCACGAAAGTTAGCGCACGAGGACGTACGCGCTCCGACAGAAGAGCTCGATTTGTTTTCGCAAAGGGGTTACTAAAGGTTACCTCGCTCCTCAGGTTCAGAACAATACTCTCAGCTTGAACTGAAACACTCGAGGCAAATTTACTTGAGCTGCAGCTCTACCGAAGCTCGCACTAGTAATATTTGTGTTAATACTCCCGAGCCTAACGTTATTGAACAGATTGAATGAATCCGCTCCAAACTGGACGCGGAAATCCTCAGTAATCACGAAAGTTCGTGTCAGACTCAGATCCTGATTAAAGAAGTGTGGATTTCTCAGTCCATACGCACCCGTTGCCGGAGTATTTCCGTAAGTGAACGACGGAGGCGAAATGAACGCATTCAGGTTAACAAAGGGCGCCACTGCTCCATCTCCCGGGAGACTTGCGGACCCGGTAAAGTTTGGATTGTAGCTCGCCCAACACGTACCCGCTTGCGGTACGTTACAGTTAGCGGTAAATGGTCCAAGGGGTGTTCCTGAAGCGTAGCGTGTTATTCCGGAAATCTGCCAACCAGAAATCAACGCTCGGACCACTTTGTTGTCGGTGTCGTACGTACGTCCTTTTCCAAACGGCAGGTCATACGAATAAAACGCATTCACGAGTTGCGGTTGATCTGTCGTCGATAGATTCTTCTCCTGGATATAGGCACTACGATTTCCATTGATGGTGCCCAACGCTTTACTGTAAGTGTAGTTGAAGTTGAAGGTGAATCCGCGAGCGAGTCGCTGCTGCACCGAGAGCTGCAGCGCGTTGTAGTTTGACTGCCCAACGTCTCCATAAACGTCAGTAACGCTATTGTACTGAGGGAACGGCCTCAGCATTTGAGCGATCGTTCCGGCAAAGGTCGGAAACGGCAGACCAATTCCGGGAACAATCGCCTGGGCCAGCGCAATATTCGCCGGAGTCGCAGTTGCAGTAAGCAGATTGCCCAGCACGAGGTACCTTGGATCCATCTGGTTGGACCATGGTCCACGTCCACCGCCACGCAACTGCTTACCGTTACTCCCTACGTACGCCGCAGTTACCAGTAACGACGGTGTGATTGAACGTTGAATCGAAACATTCCAATTTTGATAACGCGGCGGCTGGCTGAACGGGTCACCAAAAGTGACCGCGCCTCCAGTACCTGTACCATTAAAACCGGTCTGGTAGGTTTGATCGAAAATTGGACCTTTTGCGAAAGGTGGAATGCCGTTTTCCCAGAACAAGGCCGGGATAAACGAGCCATTAGGACTATTAATTGGTGCGTTTGCATTAATACCTGTTAAGCCAGTACCAATACGAGCACCATCTCGTCCACCAACTGCGCCACTGCGTGAGTACATCATTCCGTAACCACCACGCAGCACCGTCTTATCGTTCAGCATATATGCAAAGCCGACTCGCGGACCGAATGCTTTGTAGTAGGTATCAATGATCTGACTGCAATGACAACTAATCGCGTCTGGCGCAACGTTTCCGCCAAAACGCAGCACTCCGGGTCTTCCACCGGCAGCCGGATTAGGTGATGTTGGATCGAGAAAAGTAAAGTTATTTCCTGCTTCTGTGTACGGCAAAAAGATGTCGTGACGCAGGCCGAGATTCAACGTGAGACGCGAATTCACTTTATAGTCATCCGCAACCCACCATGAATAACCTGAGAACTGCGCAATCGTTAGTACAATCGAATCCTCATTAACTGTTGCTGAATTCAACGCGCCGAGCAGGAAACTCGCATAAGAATTTCCCGTGCCGCTGAGCAGTCCGCCGGTTGGGTTAAAGCCGGCTGTCTGGAGGTTGCTGAAGTTTGTGGTAAGCAAACTGCCGGTATCGTTTGTCTTGGTGTGGTCGGCAGTTCGTTGATACTGAAAGCCAAACTTGAAGGAATGCTTGTTCTTTATCCACAACAAACTATCCTGCAGAGTGTAGTTGTAATTATTGTCCTCGAAGTCTCTCGAGTTAGTACCACGCCAACCTGACGGCGCATTTGGACCACCAAAAGCTGCTTCTAAAAACGCGTCGCTAGCGTCGCCCGGTGGTAGTCCTTTCAATCCCGATTTCGTTGACCACTGTCCATCCGAAGTTGCGTTCGTGATCGGAACAAAGAAGTGGTTGAAACCAAAGCTCAGCTGGTTTACGACCGTCGGGCTGATGGTCCAATTGTGCTTCAGCTGAAACACCGTCGGAATTTCAGTTACCAAGCGAGTGTCCGTATAGGGCAGCGGGAAAACCGTCTGTGGACTTGCCGTGCTAATCTCTCTGAACGGACCAGGCTGACTTCTCTTGCCGTGTGTGTAAAGCCCAGAGATACGTTGATTCGACGTCAGGATGTAATCGATTTTGAGGTTGTAACTGTCGTTGTTGTAAGCGACTGGGACTGACCCGAGAAAGTTATTCTGCAATCCGGCATTCGTTGGCGCGGGCAGAAGCGATTGATAGACCTTGGAGATACTGGAAAGTCGATTCAACGGAATGATGTTTAGTCCCAAAGGATTACCTGGAGTAGCGCGCGTAGGGTCGGCAAACTGAGTCCTGCTAAAGCCGCCTCCTGGTAATGTAACTGTGGTTAATGGGTCGTATATCGCAACGGGCAGCTCACTAAAGTCTCCCACTCTTTCTTTGAGCGTTGGTACCGAAGCAAATTGAGTCGGACTTACTACACGATAGCGCCATCCATCGTAGGAGAAGAAGAAGAAAAGCTTCTTCTTAACTATTGGACCACCGATTGTGAAGCCAAACTCGTTTTGATGCTCAACCGGACGTATTGCCGGAAAGAAGCCACGAGCGTCAAGTACTGTATTTCTCAGGTACTCAAAACCCGAGCCGTGAAAATCATTTGTGCCGGACTTAACGGTATAGTTCTCAGAACCCTGGCCATTAAACTCGACCCCGGTACCACTCGTTTCAACTTGAAACTGTTCAACCGCTTCAACTGAAACTCCGAGACTGATGGTACGTCCTTCACCCTGTTGAATAGGATCCGTAATCGGAACGCCTTCTATAAACACATCCTTTGAAAAGCCCTGTGCACCGTTAATCGTTCCCCAGCGATTACCTTCAGAGACCCCCGGAAGGAGGAAGATGAAGGCGCCGGGATTTCTTGGTCCCTGGCCAATCCCCGAACCAGCAACAGCAGTTCCCATTGCGAGCGGCAAATTTGTGTACAGCTCGTTGCGAATCGTGTTGCCAAGTCGCGCGTCAGATGTATTCAGCTGCGAGGGAGCGTCAGCTACCGTAACCGTCTCACTAACTTTTCCTACCTGGAGAGCAAGATTCACGGTGACAGTAGTTAGTGCGTCTACAATTACCTTCTCCTGGATAACAGTTTGAAAGCCAGTAAATGAGACTACAACTTTGTATTCTCCTGGGGGCAGCGCAGAGATGACGTACAGACCAGCGCCATTTGTTTGTTTGGTTGTCTCCACCGCAGTCGCGACATTTGTAACGACCACTGTAGCTCCAGGCACAACCGCTCCTCCCGGATCGGTTACGGTTCCCTGGATGGTTCCATTGCCACCGATTTGCGCTAGTACATTTGTAGCTGCAGCGAACAAACACACCCAGAGCACTGTCAAAAGAAGAATAGCTGGGATCCTTAATCTCATAATTATCTCCTTAGCGATGAAGCTAACGCTTACGTTGGCGGCGGCTGAGTTAAGCTAACGACGAGTAGTCATTAACGGAGTTTTCTTCAATGAGAAACAAGAAATCCGTGGGGCTCGAAGGCCACCATGGAACACATACACAAGTGACTCTTCTGTCAATTAGCAGAAGAATCGGAAGGGTGTTTTGTACTCTGCCTTGGGGAACTTTCGAAGCTGCATTCGAGTTCACCCAACTAACTTAAGTTTTAGTCGACCTTTGGCGCGGGTAGGCTGGGCACCGTGCTTGAACGATAGTTCATTTCAGTTTAACCACTATTGCACAGCCGTCTAGCATGGTCTATGCGATCCTCATACTTAGCACCCCGGATCGTTCAAACTGCCCCGAAGGGGCAATGCCTCACAGCCCAGGGTTGCCGCTTCGGCTACCCTGGGAACTGAGTCAAGCGAGTCTCAACCGCGACGCGGTTGAGTCAGTGATTACAGACGGGCGCAACCCCGACGAGTCGGGGTTGTAAAGTTAGATTTGCTTTGTTTCCCAGGGTAGCCGAAGCGGCAACCCTGGGCTGTGAGGCATTGCCCCTTCGGGGCAAAGGCAAGGGTTTTTAGCTTCCCCGGGTCGTACAAGATTCGTGTTAAAGAAATCCCCTCAGGTATAATCTGCGCGAAAACGCAGTAGTCCTTCATCAGTCGAGAGCACACCTGAAAGCTAAATACACCACGCAAGGATCAGGTGTCGCTTTCGCAACGGAACAGATTTTGAAATACGCCTCCAAAACACAAAGCCTCGCCATGCTCTGCGTGCTACTCGCAAGCCTTGGGGTTTGTTTGCAAGCGAAGAACACGAACTCGAAAACGCGACTCGGAGTTCCAGTACCGGACAATAAAGGAATGGATTTCTGGGGTGAGGCCGAAGGGCTTACCCAATCAAGAATAAGAGCAATTGTGCAGACAAGGGATGCGTATCTCTGGCTCGGTACAGACAATGGTTTGGTCCGTTTCAATGGAACGAGCTTCACGGCTTTCACCGTTGAAACTGGTAGCTTGCGAGATAACGAGGTATGGGCCATCCAGGAAGACAACGAAGGTGGCCTGTGGATTGGGACCTACGGAGGCGGAGTAACTCTTTATAAAAACGGATCCTTCAAGACTTTTACTACTGCTGATGGTATTCCGGATGATGTAGTTACAGAATTGAGCAAGGACAGCGATGGCAGTATTTGGTTGGGTACCGCGCGAGGAGCGGCACGTTACTCCAACGGAACGTTTACACAATTCACTACAGCTGACGGGCTGACTGAAAACCTCGTCACCGCTCTATGTGCGAATTCACCCGAAGGGGTTCTGGTGGCCACTGGACGCACTCTTCAACGTCTGGTTGACGGTAAATTCGTTGCAGTCCCAGGAATTGTGGAACCGGGTGACGGTCAACTTGATCACATGATAAAGAGCCGGGACGGTTCTCTTTGGCTTGGGTTCCGCAATGCCGTGATCAAAAAATGGACGCGTGGCAGTATCAAAACCTGGCATAAGAATCTTACGCAACGGATCAGCCAGCTCTATGAAGACTCCGACGGGATCCTTTGGGTCGCACTGCGTGAAGGAGTAGCAAAACTCGAAGGAGAAAACTTTGAGACAGTACCACTAGGCGAGGAAGAGATTAACGCCGGTGTGGTCTATAGCATTTTCAGAGATCGTGAGCAGAATGTTTGGGTAGGATTTCAGTCAAACGGTTTGGGAAGACTACGGACCAAGCAGCTGTTTACGATTTCAAAACCCGAAGGACTGCCTAACGAAAGCACACGTTCTGTGTTTCAGGACAGTCACGGGACACTCTGGATCGGCACGGTAAACGGTTTCGTTGGATTCAAGAACAACGGCCAGGCAGTTTATCAAGAGTTGAATGGGATGCCGTTGGGATCTGTCAGATCGATCGCCGAAGACACGGAGGGAAATCTTTGGGTCGGCGCCGAACAGTATCTTTTGATCCTGTCGCATAACGGATTGCACAAACATCCGGCATGGAATAGTTCGTCTGAGATTAGAGTGATCTACCGTGACACCTCGGGCCAAATGTGGGTGGGAACAGACGGCGATGGACTCTTCGGATTTAATCACAACGGACCTGCTCGTCACTTCACAACTCGCGAAGGACTCGCGAGTGATCAGGTACGCACCCTACTTGACGATGGTAAAGGAGCCCTTTGGATCGGAACTCATGGCCGCGGGATCAGCAAATATGAGAACGGCAGCTTCGTAACTTACACAAAGAAGGACGGCCTCGCCGGAATTCGTCTAAGCGCAAGTCATCGCGAAGCTGACGGTACACTCTGGTTTGCTACTCGAGAAGGTCTAAGCAGGTTTAAGGACGGACAGTTTTTCAACTTCACCTCGGAGAATGGACTGCTCGTCAGTTTCGTCTATGCAATCCTCGACGATCAAAAAGACAATTTCTGGTTCAGTTGTGCGCAGGGCTTGTTCAGAGTCAGCAAGGCGGATCTGCGCGCGGTGGCCGAGGGCCGACTCTCCAGAGTCAACTCAGTTAACTATGGTGTCCGAGACGGGATGAAGACACGCGCTTATAACGTTGGCGATCAACCTGCTGCGTGGAAAACAACCGACGGGCGGCTGATGTTCTCTTCCTTAAAAGGTGTCGTTGTCGTTGATCCAAATCGCTTGTACTCAAGTGGCCTAATTCCACCGGTTCACATAGAAAAGGTAATCATCAACAAGCAACCTCAGCAACTCACTGCCGAGCCACAACTGACCGTTGGTTCAGGTGAAGTCGAAATCCAGTACGCTGCCGTAAGTTATATCTCGCCGGAAAAGGTTCGCTTTAAATACATGCTTGAAGGTGTTGATAAAGAATGGGTGGATGCCGGTGTAAGGAGATTCGCCTACTACGCAAACTTGCCACCGGGACAATACCGCTTTCGCGTCATTGCAGGCCAGGTAGATGGTCCATGGAACGAAGCCGGTGAATCATTCGGGTTTTATCTAAAGCCTCACTTCTATCAAACGCCACTTTTTGTCGGACTTATCGTTGCCGCCGTACTGTTGCTGGTGGCGTTGTTGTACCGGCTCCGGATGGTTGAGTTGAAGGCAAGATATTCGGCTGTACTTGGTGAACGTAATCGTATCGCCCGCGAGATTCATGACACGCTGGCACAAAACCTCGCCGGTATTGCGTTGCAGCTAGACTCGATCAATATGCATACGTCAGAAGTTCCTCCGAGTCTTGCCGCGCCACTGGACCAGGCATGCAATCTTGTTCGCTACAGTTTGTCCGAAGCAAGACGAGCGGTTTCTGATCTCCGTTCAGATGAACTCGAGAAGCATGAGCTCGCGACTGAGCTCCCGGAGATTGCGGCAAAGATGGCCGCCAGTGCGGCTGCGGAAGCAAAGATTCAGGTAGTTGGTACTCCTCGCAGACTGAGTCCCACTATTGAGAAGAACCTGCTCCGTATTTTTCAAGAAGCGATGGCAAATGCTCTCAAACACGCGGCGGCAAGGAACATCGATATCAAACTTCAGTACAGTAGTGATTCCCTAATGCTCTCTGTCCAGGATGATGGCAATGGCTTCGATACTACGAAGACAATTCCTTTGGGTGTCGGACATTACGGTCTAACGGGAATGCATGAGCGAGCCGAACGTATTGGCGGCCGTCTAACACTAAAGAGCCAGTTGGGCCAAGGTACGCAGTTGCTGGTTGAAGTACCGCTCTAAGTAAGTGGAACCTCAAAAATGAACGACAGTGAATCCTTGCGCATCATGATCGTTGAAGACCACTTCGTGGTGCGCACAGGTCTGGCAGCCATTATCAACAGTCAACCAGACATGATGACTGTTGCTGAAGGACGTAATGGTCGCGAAGCCATCGATCTCTTTCGAGAACATCAGCCTGACGTTACTTTAATGGATCTAAGAATTCCTTTGTTGAGTGGAATCGAAGCAATCGCGGCTATAGTCAAAGAGTTTCCGCGCGCGAAGATAATTGTCCTCTCAACATTTGGTGGAGACGAAGACATCTTCAAAGCACTTCAAGCCGGAGCTCGGGCCTATTTTCTAAAGGACGTGAAGGGTCATGACTTGATAGGAGCCATCAGAGCGGTTCATGCTGGCCAACGCCCGCTCCCTCCGGAGATCGCGTCTCGACTTGCTGAAAGAATTCCGCGGTCTGAACTGAGTCCTCGCGAGCTGGAAATACTGCGATTGATTGCGAGAGGTAGTTCCAACAGAGATATCGCCAATGCTCTTGACATAAGCGAAGGCACAGTCAGAGTTCACGCCAGCAATATCTTCGCAAAATTAGGTTGTAACGATCGGGCGCAAGCCGTGTCCGAAGCATTCCAGCGTGGCATCATCCACGTCGATTGATTGTTGGCCCGGGACAAGTGCGGTAACTTGCCACGGCTTTTCTCAACAAAATCCGTCTTGTGGGTTCCGGTTTCCAGTTCTTCCCCACGTAGTGGTGGTTGAATTTAGCCCGGCGTTTCAACGCCGGGTAGTTTGGAAAAGAATTTGCGTCGCGTAGCGACGCGTGAACAAACGAGACCTGACATTTAGGTTTCGCTTTATTCAAGCGTCGCTACGCGACGCAAAACTCTTTCGTGTCTCAACCCGGCGTTAAAACGCCGGGCTAAATTCAACCACCACTACGTGGGGAAAAGAAAAACGCCCGGTCAATCTATCGGAGCTGAATACTCACAAGTATTTTGGAAAACAATTTGCGTCGCGTAGCGACGCGTGAACAAACGAGACCTGACATTTAGGTTTCGCTTTATTCAAGCGTCGCTACGCGACGCAAATTCTTTCGGGGCGCAACCCGGCGTTAAAACGCCGGGCTAAATCCAACCACCACTACGTGGTGAAAACAAAAACGCCCGGTCAAACTATCGGAGCTGAATATTCACCAGGTCCCATGGATTCTGGTAGAGCTCGATTTCAATCTGTTTCTCCTTGTTCAGCTTAATCTGCGCTGCTGGAAAGAGTGTTCCTGTGGCCTTCTTTTTGTCCTTCGGTACTATTACTTCCATGCCAGATAAATTGTAGTCCATCGATCGCGAATCGGCCCAAACCTCTCCAAACCGGAGCAGTCGATTTGTGACCATTCGATATCTGACACCACCGTCGGGCATTGGAAACGCGCGAATATAAGCCAGGTCGCCGCCGAGCGTACCTGTAATCGCTAGTCGCCCTTTTGAAGGCATCTTGGAGAGCGCATTCACCAGGCCCTCGTTTCCTTTAGACTCAAACGCTTCGAGAAGAACCTTCTGGTCCTCAGGTGGTGAAAGCTCTTCGATGATCGCTGTCACATTGTACATTCGTCCCATCTGCTGATTCGTGCCCCTTGCAGTGGCCTGTATATATAGTCGCTTCTTTAGCTTGAGCGGTGAGTCCTGTGCTGCACCTCCGCGTCCGCCAACGAGCAGCATCGCAGTCATAACAATAATTATGACACTAGCGAAATAGACCTTTCGATTTTTCCGCATATCATCTCCTTACCTAGACCAGCATTTTAGCTACACAATTTTCCGGCGAATTGACAGATCGAACCAATATCAAGTGGTAATGATCGCCATTGCCAAAACCAACTCCACTCAATCTATATTACAGTCGAGTTTGTTACCAGAAGAACTGGAACAGTTTTGGCCCACCTGCGCCAACTGCTTTTCCCTTTAGACCAATTTTGGTGGAAGTCTGCTACGCGGTCAACCTTTATCAGTGTGAGTCTAGCAATTTTCATCAAACACTAAGGGTACTAGTTTGTTGTTCTTCTTATCGCTCATTGCTTTTAACTCCCGATCTTCGCGAGGCTAGTGCCCGGTAGCTGTTGATACGCTTTCCCCAAACACTATTTTCCAGTCGTCTCTCACGCTAATGATGGTCCAATCTTTTGCGTTTGCAGTGTCGATCAGTTTCTCCGCACCCGCTGTGTATGCGATATCGCGATCGTTATCATCATGATTCACTACCACGCAGAGAGATGGTCGTGAGGGATGCGCGGTAAACTCAAGCATCTGAATGTCGCCGTTTGCATTTCCGGCCCCGAAGATTGGTCGCTTGCCAATTCGACTCCAGATGCGCACTGCTTTTGCTGGACCATCGTCAAATACTTCTAGTTGCGGTTTGTGATAGATGTTGCCAATACCGTTCACAACCCGGTATTCAAGCGCGACGGAACTTCCAATCACGTGTTCGGGGCTAATGCCATAAAGCTCTTCGGTGATTGGCCGCATAAAGTCGCGCGTGCCGCCGGAAGCGATGTAGTTGGTAAACCCGCTTGCAGTGAGGTAATGCAATAGGTCCAGCATTGGCACATAGGTGGTAGTTAAATAAGGACGCTTTAACGCGGGATTCTGTGACGAGCGCAGAAATTCAGCGGCCTTTTCAGCAAACGAGTCAATGGTCTCGCCTGAATATGCTCCCAACAATCCGACTTCCATTACTTTCAAGTCACTATCATCGCCGTCGTAATGTTTTGTGATTACGTCGCTTAACCATTTGTAGTCTTTTTCAAAGACTGCTTTCCACGGCTGCTTGTCACGCAGTAACTCATTCTTCACAGCCTGTTCGCCTACACGACGAAGCAAGAAGTCGGCCTGGATTGGTAGAGGCTTTTCGCACCAAAGAGTGCCGTCGTTGTCGAAGACTGCGATCCGATCTTCTGGAGGAACAAAGTCTTTGCTTCCTTCCTTTGTTACTTTGTTGACGAAGTCGATGATCGATTGTTTGGCGGCTCCCTGGTTCCAGGACTTTAAAGGTGCGTTAGTCTCAGTAGACATTTGGTGGTACTCCTGTGTTCATTAATACGTGATGTACATCGTCTCCTCAACGACGTAAGAAGTACTGACTTAATTTCCACTTCGTGTCGCATCGTCTTCAGACGGTCGATGACGCAGGCGGTCCAAACGGCAAATCAAACACACAAAGACGTTGGAGGTGCGACCCGATTCGAATTGTTCGTCAGAATAAATCGTACGATCTTGCTTTGTATTCAATTGCGATCGTCTGCTCAGCGTGTCGCGAATACTTTTCGAATATCTGCTTTTCCTTGCGTTTCACCGCTGACCCGGGCCGTTTCGCTATCCTATTTGAGAGATCTCAGCCGATGAGAACGCCTCACCAATGAGCCTATGCTGAAAGACGACGCAGCAGGTAAGCACGAAGTCATTTTTCTTTGAGTCGTATAGGCCGTAATGCTAGGAAGAGGGTCGTCTATCAGTAATCGGGTGGAGTTTGTATTTTGGCGAGAAATAACAGGTAGGGATCAGAGACGTGCCTTTATTCGCGGTTAGATCAATGGCTTGGCTGGCGTGGCGACGCCTGAATCCAACGCAGCGATTAAGACTTAACTTTCGAAAGCTTCGCCAGAACTGGGGAACATATCTTTCAGTACAGCCCTCATCTTCACATGACCGTACAATACTTCTAAAAAGCAATTGAACTGATGCAGTAACGACACCGAGTCGCAATTCGACTGAATTGAAGTTATTAAGCCCAGCGCTTGTCGTTCATAACCACGCCAATCGCGATACATCAGATATTGCATACTGCCATCGCGAAACCTGATCACAGTATCCACCACAATACCGAGATTGTAAGGCGTCGGTTCAGATTCCGCCTGTCTGACAATGCGCATTAGCGAAGATAGATCGTTACAAAGCACTAATGACTGTCTAACTCGTTCCTCAAAATCATCAAACAGGCTTACTGGATCGACTCTCGAACTGAAAACCTGAAGTAATGTGATAAGCGACTGTTGAAAGCAATTGGTTAGCAAACCATGTGCATGCAAGATCTTGCCGTATACAACCGGTGTCGTTTCTGACCGAATGTCTCCAATCAGCTCGGTCTCATAAATGCGCTTAAAGTCATGAGACATGCTGTAACTGATGCCATCCAGAACATCGCGCAGTTTCTCTGAAACCGCCGAACTATGCATTGCCGTGTTGTCGATGAAATCAACCAGGTAGCGAACTTCGAAGCTCAGAACATCGAGGATCGAAAGATTCTCGAGAAGGGTATCCAATTTTTTGAGGTTTGATTCGATCCAGGCTAGTCGATTGAACACTCTAAGGATGTCATTGAAGATTCGCTCGGCGATTCGTTTTTCGGTCGGGCTAACGACTTCCCCAAGCGCAATGTTGATCTCGAGTTGCAGACGTGACTCGAGTGCTTCAGCCGCCGACACTTCAACCGGTGAGGCTGTGGCGGGTTCGAGCGGTCTGGCAGTGCCTGTTTCGAGCGGTCTGCTGGATACAGTCTGCTCAGATGGGGATGCAATTTGGGTGTTCACTAAAGGAAAGTCTCCCAACGAAAAGCTGAGCAACTTGGGTGAGCTAAAGCTTCCGGATTGCTGTGAGATCGGGTTGAGCAGGGTCGAGGGCGAATGTTCTCGTGCTCAATTATAGAAGGGACTCGCCTTACGTCTGTCTGGGTTGCGCACGTGGCAAATCCAAGGCCATACCATCTTAAGTCTCCTAATCGAGTGAATACAAGAAGAATCTCCAAACATCAGATTTCTGTCGGATTCTTGAGGTTTTTCGCCCAATAGAGTTGCGCGGCGACGCGCCTCAGACTCTGTGAAAACACAACCTCTCATTCTCCCCAACCTTTAGGGTTGGGTTCAGGTGGCCTTTATCTAAGGAACTGTTTCAACGGTTTCCAATAGTCCACAAGCACGCGCATCCAAAACCGTTGAAACGGTTTCCTAGTGAAGGCGGGGCTGAACCAACCAAAAGGTTGGGGAGAATGAGAGGGTGCATATACCATCGAGCCAACCGATACCCGGTGCGTGGTACTGATCTTGTTGCCACTAGCGGTATAATCTCCAGACACATTTATGTCGTTCATGAGCAAGACAGCAGCATTTATTGGCTTGGACGGACTGCGCGATCTGGTGTCGGACTCCATGGCCATCAACATGGGATCCGTCGCAACCATTATTTATGTTCGTGGTCGCGGAGTTGTAGTTGATGAACCTTCACTTATCGCATTTGACGACCTTACCGGCGAAATAATAGCCATCGGGACTGAGGCTCAGAAGATGTACGGACGTGAAGCCCGCAACATCACCGTTGTTGCGCCAATGATCGATGGCGTAGTTGCGGATTTTGAAAAGACCAGACAGATGCTCGCATTGTTTGCCGGCAGGGCGCGAAGTAGTTTTTCTCATTTCAGCCGGCGTGCATTGATGAGCGTGTTGTCGGGAATAACGCCGGTTGAGCGACGCGCTTTGTTAGGCGCTGCCGAACATGCTCGAATAGGACGGGTCTGGATGATCGAGGAAGGACTCGCAGCTGCGCTTGGCTCCGGCGTCACAGTTGATGATCCACATGCTTCTGCAGTGGCAAATGTCGGTGGCGGCACTACGAGTGTTACTGTCGTAGCCAATGGCTCGATTGTGCATGCGACGGCCGAGCGCATCGGAACCTCAAACATAAACACCGCAATCATCAATCACATTCGCCGTCATCGTGGGCTGGCTATTGGTCTACAGACAGCCGAACGATTGAAACTTGAATTAGCGTCGGCGATTCTTCCAGTTGATTTGTCGCAAGCGACCTCAGTGAGTGGTAGAGATGTGGTGACCGGAAGCCCCTCAGCCATCGAGATTACGGCTGGCGAGATATTTCCGGTGGCCCAGGAAGTAGTACGAAAGATCGGGGATGGGGTTACCACAACTCTTTCGGAACTTCCTCCTGAGGTAGCTGGTGACGTTTATGAGCGCGGATTAATTCTTAGCGGCATTGGCGCACTTTTCGGTGGTCTCGCTGACTACTTACGCGACACTACTAAACTTTCTGTCACGGTCGCAGATGAACCACGCTATGCGATTGTGCGCGGCATGGCCCAACTCTTTGATGAGCCACAATGGTTACGACGTCTCAAGCAAGACGACTCCCCTCTCCTCCTCGACGCCGAAAGCCAGGCTATCTAGAACGAATGTCCGACAAACTTTAGTTTGTCGCGACGACAAGCTGAAGCATGTCGGACATCGGTCTCAACCCGGATACACGGTGCCAGCCTCGACAAAACACAGTGGGTTGTCCCAGGCGTCCAACGCATAGAAAGATCTCTCACCCCAGGGACGCACACTGATTGACCCACCTGAAACGCCGTGAACATCTTCGGACGAAAGACAATTTAACGACTTAGCGCGTGCAAAAATCGCATCAAGATCTTTCACGATAAAATACAGAGCCTTGGCTGCCGGATGCGGTTCACCAGCTGATGAGACGTCGACCACCTGCAGCGTCACGCCACCGCAATTGAAGTAACAACGCGATCCCGCCTGTTTTCGCCCTTCGAGTCCAAACAGTTTTCCATAAAATTCAGCCGCCTCGTCCAAATTCCCCACTTCTAGGTTAAGACGAAACAAGCTCGGCACATCTGGAGCCGCCTGTTTCTTCGAACTTGTCTTCTTCGCAGCTCGCTTCGAAGTCTTCTTCGCTGTTTTCTTTTTGACCGCTTTCTTCGCTGATCTATTTTTAGTTACCATAACCTTCCTCCAAAAGTTCTATTAGTGCGGATCTCTCGCAAACCATTCAAGCCAATCACGTACCAGATCCAGCCGCTTTCGATTGATGTAGTAAATGCGAACCCTTCCCTTTTGTTCGTGATAAAGCAATCCCGCCGCCTCGAGTACCTGAATATGTCTGGTAGTTGTGGGCCATGCATGCTCGAATACATCGGCAATCTGACCGGCAGTCATCGAACCGCCTTCAAAATTGATCGTAAGCATGATGCGACGTCGGGCAGGATGTGCGAGGGCCGTAAAGACCGCTTCATACGCATCCATCCTTCTCTTCGACTCTTGCCTGGGCTTTCGCGTCGTCATTGAGCCTGAACTATATTTAGCCTACTCGCTAATTAATGTCAACTCGACAATTAGCCTCGCGGCTAAATATTTTTTGTCGGCGCCCTTCAGTAGCATCATCGAAAACTATCACTCAACCTGTTCGGTCGGAGCGCGTACACCGTGCGCGGCTTACGCCCGTCACCTCGTAACTGGAGGTAATCAAATCTCTTTGATTTGCTCTCCTTCGAACCTAGCGCACGAGGACGAACGCGCTCCGACAGAAGAGCTGGAGGGTAGGTCGAAAGCGGCAACTAAAGGTTAAGGAGAATAATGAGAGATTCAGGCGACAAATGGTGCGTTAATGAATGAGGCAGTGGACAAGGAGAGCAAATGGAAAAGTTTGACTATGAAATTCTCTTTAGCAAAGAAACCCCAAACGGACCAACCTGGTATATGGCCAGCAACAACAAGCCTCTGGGTACAGACCTCTTGGTAACTCTAAAACAGGCGGGTCAACAAGGATGGGAAGTAGTTGGCACAGCCGACGTCTTTTTCACAAGTCGCGTTGAGATCATTCTCAAGAAAAAACTCGCGTAGCTCAGTCTTCTTTCATTCATCATTTCAACTCACCCCGTCCGGCCCTTCTGAAATCAATCCCATCCCAACTTAGCTCCCACCCAGATTTCCTCACTAAATCTGTACCCTTTGTACCAATCGAAGAATCTATTGTTGGTCCAACACCCGATCGTTGCGATCCCGAATTGTCACAAGTCCTTTGAGTATTTTGTCTTTATGTCGACAGACAAATTCGGCGGAGGGCATGATGAATCGAATAGTTACTCTGGTGCTCGTACTAATCCTTTCACCGATCACACGAACGGTGTCAGGTCAACAGCGATTTACTGAGAGTTCAGCTGTCGCAAAAATCAAAGACAAAATCTTAAAGCACAGTAATTACGATACGGTCAGCCTAAAACTGCGGAATGGCTCACAACTGAAGGGTCGAATTACAGGAACCAGTGAAAACATGTTCACGATTAGAGAAGACCAGACGCGCTACTATCGGAATCTCAGCTACACAGATGTCGTGAAAGTGAAGGGAGGTGGGTTAAGTCGGGGGGCAAAGTTCGGGATACTGACGGCACTCATTACGGGTGCCGTCGTGATCGGAGCCCTGGTGAGCTTGAAACACTCTGATCCTCTGAAGCAAGGAGTCCTTCGTTAGGCCACGCCGATCGAAACCATTTAGATACTCACTCTATCCGATTAGATAGTCATCTGATCGATGGATCCTTCAATCCCTTCGCGTTTGAAAAGTAGATCTCTTTATCAACTAATGAGTTATCGGCCGATCACTCACTGCACACCGACTTTGGCATGCCAATCGCTTAATACGGAATTGCTTTTCACACACTTATCAAGCATGGGAAGCGAATAGCGGGAGTACACACTAAGTTTTTGACACTTACGCGGTTGCACTATTTCGACCGCATGCCGAAAGCGGAAAGAGGAGATATGAAGAAGCAATTGCTGAAGATTGTGTTTCTGTTGATTACTTTAGGCTGCATGTCAGGTCTTGCGTCGGTCCATGCACAAACAAGTTATGGAGTAAAAGCTCAAGTACCGTTTGACTTTTATGTTGGGGACCAACTATTCGAAGCTGGAGCAATTAAGGCTCAAGCGTCGTGGCCGGCTGATGGTCCTATACTGATCAGTAACGCTGCCAACCAACAATTTAAGTTGCGTCCAGCTGTAAGGATGCAGGCCAATGGGCGATCGGAAGTAGCGAAACTCGTTTTCCGCAGGTATGAGAATCGTTATTACCTTTCGCAGGTTTGGATTTCCGGATCTGAAGGGCGCGAACTGGTCCAATCCTCAAGCGAACGAGCACTCGCCCGCGAGAGACGCGGTCTCGCAAAGAATGTTTCTGAGCCTGAAATCGTTACGATTGTTGCTGGGCGTTGAGAATTATTCACGGAAACAGTAGTGCCTTGACGAGGTTTTTGCCACGTCAAGGCACTTGCTTTTGGTGAGGCGTTCTTGCCGTGTGCTATTTCCAACTCTCTGCGCATTGTTCGCACGCATTATTTGTCACCCTTTTAGCTCCACATCCCGCGAATACCACTCAAGCTCTTCTGTCGGACCGCGTACGTCCTCGTGCGCCTACTTCCGCAACACTCAAGGCAAAACTCTAAGATGTCTCTTTCGTACGTCAGCGCACGAGGGCGTACGCGGTCCGACAGAAGAGCTCGCTCGTATTCGCGTCGAACCGACTAAAGGGAATCGTCCACCCTTTACTATTTACTATTCCCTAATCCCTATTTACGATTCACATCGTGATCACTCCATCTACCAGAACCGCACAATTCCATTACGCCATTCGCAATATCGTCACCGCTGCTGAAGCTTTAGAGCGCAGTGGTCGTCACGTTATCTATCTCAACATCGGAGATCCGCAGGTGTTTGGCTTTCGGCCGCCGCAGTTGATTGTTGAGGTTGTACAACGCGCACTCAAAGATAGTTTCACGGGCTACGCACACTCCACCGGACTTCCTGAAGCGAAAGACGCAATCGCTACCTATGCGTCAGGGTTGGGCACTCACACCACACCTCATGACGTGATAGTCACCAGCGGAGCTTCGGAAGCTGCTGATCTTGTACTGACTGCGCTTTTGAACGAAGGTGAGGAAGCCTTGTTGCCGGCACCAGGCTATCCGATTTATCCGGCGATCATGGCAAAGCTTGGAGCAGTAGCGCGTTACTACCGCTTGGACGAGAAAAACAATTGGCAACCCTCAATCGATGAAATTGCGCAACTGATCAACGAACGTACCCGCGCGATCATACTTATCAATCCCAATAACCCAACTGGTGCGATCACGACCGACGAACTTACGACACAGATTCTTTCCCTGGCGGCAAAGCACGAAATCGTTGTGATTTCAGACGAAGTGTATCGAGAGTTATGTTTTGTGTCCCCACCCACTTCAGCATCCGTATTGAGTCAAACGATTGGTGCGCCAGTGATCACGTTAGAAAGTTTATCGAAGACACACTTGATACCTGGTTGGCGTGTCGGCTGGATGCGCTTTACCCACGCTGAGAAGTTCAATGAATTGATAACCGCGATCACTCGCCTGGCAAGTGGAAGACTCTGCTCACCTACGCCGCCGCAATATGCGATCAAACCAGCGCTGCTAGGTGATCGAAGCTTCATGACCGACTTGGTTCAGGATCTAAAGATTCGACGCGATTTTGCAGTTTCAATGATCAGAGGGATTCCCAGACTTTCGTGCACGATTCCGGAGGCAGCATTCTATCTAATGGTGAAGGTGGACCAGCTTGGTAATCGTACAGACGAGCAATTTGTCCTTGAACTCTTGGAAGCAACAGGTGTTCTGGTGGTCCACGGTTCAGGCTTTGGTTGCGACTCTCGCGACGGATACTTCCGCCTGGTCTATCTGGCAGACAACGAATTGCTGAACTCAGCGTTAACCAACGTTCGGGCCTTTATGACTTCTCAGGGCTAACGTTACCCGTGTGGGATGAAGTCGGTACCACCTGCAGTAGCGGCTGTGTGAAAACTTCTTGTTTTCCTGACAAGATTTTTACACCGAAGGTGTTGGATTCTGTTTACTGTCGTCACGTTGGGCTGCGGCCTAAGCCGCGCTATCCAATCTGGTAATCTGTGGATGAACGTTTTTCGTCTCATTAAGTTTTCATAGTCTCGGTAGCGGGTGGTACTGACTCTCATAGCTTCCCTGATCCACTTCCGCTAAAATGCGCAAACGGCTTTTCATTCCTGGTCTCGGAATCTCCCAATGAGTCCCCCACTTTCTGCCGATTCAAAACTCGGTCACTACCAGATTCTCTCGCAGCTCGGCGTCGGTGGGATGGGCGAGGTCTATCTTGCGCAGGACACAAAACTCGATCGGAAAGTTGCCCTTAAGATTCTTCCCGCCGAACTTGCTTCACACTCCGATCGCATGCGTCGCTTTATTCAGGAAGCAAAAGCTGCCGCCGCACTCAACCATCCAAACATCGCGCATGTCTACGAAATTGGTGAGACTGAGAATCTCAACTACATCGCTATGGAGTTTATCGACGGCACCACGCTGCGTGAAAAAATCCATAGCGAACAAAGTTCCCTGCCGAAACTCTTGCGGTATCTGCAACACGTCGCGGAAGGTCTCGCAAAAACCCACTCAGCCGGAATCGTCCATCGCGATCTAAAACCTGACAACATCATGATCACACGCGATGGTCACGCAAAAGTACTCGACTTTGGCCTGGCAAAATTGTCGGAACCCGAATTGCAGTCGCCGGCAGAAACCGCCACAGGATCCGAGGACGACACTCAACTCAGAGATTCAACGCCCTCTCCTCGTACTCCTCGTACTAATCCCGGAACTGTCATGGGAACGATCGGTTATATGTCACCCGAACAAGCGCAAGGTAAGATCGACGAGATCGACAGTCGGTCCGATACGTTCTCCTTTGGCTGCATACTGTTTGAAGCAATTACCGGTCATAGACCATTCGAAGACGAGTCAGTAATTAAGTCGCTACACAAACTAGTCTACGAACCCACACCTTTACTCACTGACTTCAATCCTTCAGCACCTCCAGAACTTCAACGCATCGTCCGCCGTTGCTTGGAGAAGGATAGGGATGAGCGTTACCAATCAATTAAGGATGTCGCGATTGAACTAAAACAACTGCGTCGTGGCTTGGACGAAATTCATGAGACGCAATCGGCGACTGGTACTGAAACCACCAGATCTACTTCTACATCAAATGCTTCCGTTCCCGGTGAACAACAAAAGAGCTGGTTCTCGAGATACAGGATTGTGATCCTCGTAGTTTTCGTATTGCCAATTATCACGGGCCTGTCACTGCTCTACGCAATCAAACTCAGAAAACAAAACAAGGCGCGCGTAACTCATTTTCAGCAGATGAAAATTACGCGCGTGACAAACGAAGGCAATGTCGAGACTGCCGCTATTTCTCCAGACGGACAGTACATTGCCTACACGCTTGAGGAGAGTGGAAAGAGGAGTCTTTGGACCAAGCATCTGGGAACAGGCAGTAAGGTACAGATTGTAGCGCCGAACGAGGCTCAATCGATGATAGCAAGTACCTTCTCACCCGACGGTTACGTCTATTACACGGTCAACGACGAAGCCAACCCCCAAGGTACTTTATTTCAGGTTCCTGTATTGGGAGGCACACCCAGAAAACTCATATCGAGAGTTACGCAACCCGTATCGGTTTCCCGTGACGGAAAGAAGATTGCCTTCGGTCGTTACCACCTCAATGGAACGCAAGACGAGTTGTTTGTCGCAAACAACGATGGATCAAACGAGCGGAGGATCATGACAGTCGCAGAACCCGACTTTCTTGGCGGGTCAAATCCAGCGTGGTCACCTGACGGAAACTCACTAGCCGTCGCCTACGGCAGTGAAAACAAAACCGAGGCACTTAAAGTAGGTATGACTCCAGTAGTGGTCTCAGTGGCCGATGGGACTTTCAAACGAGTTGCTCCGCCTCGTTGGGTGTACATGGGACGAGTGTCGTGGTTCAACGACGGCAGTGGCCTTGTTTTCATAGCTCAGGAGCAACAACTCGGCGCCAAACAGCTCTGGCAGATCTCCTATCCTCAAGGAGAAGCGCGGCGCATCACAAACGATCTGAACTCTTACGCCTTATACAGTCTTACCTTGACGCAAGATGATTCGAACATCATTACGGTTGAAAGTGAGCTCGCCTCCAATATTTGGGTCGCATCGGTTGGTCAGCCAGGAAGTGAAAAAGCGGTGACGGCGCGTAAAAACGCTTTGGAAGGTAGTCGTGGCCTAGCCTGGACCACCGATGGCAGAGTAGTCTTCGACTCAAACGTCAATGGTAAAGCAACCATATGGACCGTCAGGGCCGACGGAGGTGAAGCGAAACCTTTGCTCGACAAAGGCACGGACGATGTGGCCCCTGAAGTTTCAGTTGACGGACGTCAAATTGTCTTCGGATCACTACGTGATGGCGGACTTCAAGTGTGGAGCATTGACGCTGACGGGTCGAACGAAAGAAAGCTGACCCACGAAAACGGAGGCGTTCCTGGCTTCTCCGTTTCACGCGATGGTCGTTGGGTGGTCTATAACCCTTTTACCGGCGGCATTCGGAAAGTGTCGACCGAGGGGACCGATACAGACAACCCGATTGAGTTGGTAGCGAAGGGAAATCTTACCTATCCGCAGATATCACCTGATGGGGAGCTAGTTGCTTATTTATTTAAGGATGAACACACGCTTCGTCCGAAGATTGGAATCATCAGGTTTGACGGTGGAAACTTAGTCAAGACGATTGACCTTCCGTTAACGGCATTGTCGGGCGGATACGAGTATTTGTTCTATCGAGGCTGGCACTGGTCACCCGACGGCCGCGCAATTGTCTACATTAACACCCTGGGGAACGTCTCGAATCTGTGGCGCCAACCAATCGATGGCCCACCGTCGCCGGGTATCGATGCAGCGAGACAAAGTGTTGGTGGCGCAAGACAGATAACGAACTTTAAATCTGACCGTATCCTGACGTTTGCCTTCTCCCACGACGGCCGCAAGTTAGCTTTCGCCCGCAGCACTCCAACCAGCGACGCGGTATTGATCACCAGCGTTAAATAACTCCGTTTCGATACTCTTCAGTGGTGCCATCGCGGTCACCACTCAAGCTCTTCTGTCGGAGCGCGTACGTCCTCGTGCGCTAAGCTTCCCAGGAGTCAACTTCAGAATTCAAAGAGTCCTTTAACTACGTACGCGCCCCGACAGAAGAGCTTGAGTAGTGGAATCGAAGGGGACGACTAAAGAGTTACAGCACGCTAAAGGTTGACGTGGTCTAGCTAAGTAGGATAAAAGGTGCGGTCAGATTCAACTAACAAGTGAACATTGCCCAGGTTGATCAGCCCCGAATCATTAAACCTGCCTGATTACGTTCGCAACGTAAACGTACTTCGGTCAACTTTCAAAGGGAGCTCCCATGAAACGTAAAATACCTCTGATTCTATTGCTCACACTCGTTGGTCTCGCAGTTTTTGTTGTTGCCCCAGGTCTGGTTTCCTCCTGGTCCAACACTGAAGCCGCGGTAGTTAATCCCGACAAAGACAAAGATGATCTTTCACCAAGCATCATCCAGCGGGGATACGACATCAACCCGGTACCACTCAATCTACAAGGGAAAAATCGCGCGCTCGTTGGACTGGGTAGCTACATTGTCAACACAGGTGGCTGCAATGATTGCCACACGAATCCATCCTACGCGGCAGGGCATGATCCCTTCGCCGGAGAGCCGGAACAGATCAATACTCCTTGTTTCCTTTCTGGAGGAACTGCGTTTGGTCCCTTCATCAGTCGCAACTTGACGCCTGACTCCCAGGGACGCCCCGCTGGTCTGACACTCGAAGAGTTTATTCATGTGTTGCGTACGGGCGAAGATACAACGTCGCCATTTAATCCTCCATTTGATGGTGGACGACTGCAGGTGATGCCGTGGCCGGTGTTTGGTAAGAAGACTGACCGGGACCTGACGGCGGTTTACGAATACTTGTCGGCGATACCCCGGCGGTCTCGCTGCTTGACGCCTCCGTAAGGCGAAGTTTGTGTCCACGGTTGAAATTCAGATGACCCGATGCTTCTTCGAGTATCGGGTCGTCTTGTCTTGGATTCAATAGCCGGACGTAGCTCGCGAGGTAAGTTCTTCCGTGGGCGCCACAGCAGCGGGCGCGTAGCTCGTTATAGTGCGCTTCTATAAGAATGGTAAGGGCTTTTATAAGAATGGTGAAACTCACGCGACGGCGCAGCCGCCGGATGTGAGGCGGCGGCGAAG
>Ga0209216_1000019_pt1 | contig 123745 bp, 97 predicted proteins | sample TexAe_OM2H0_O2_FD_187940 | JGI IMG/M metagenome (GOLD analysis project Ga0209216, IMG submission 187940) | Forest soil microbial communities from Davy Crockett National Forest, Groveton, Texas, USA - Texas A ecozone_OM2H0_O2 (SPAdes) (version 2) | ecosystem: Environmental > Terrestrial > Soil >... | reverse complement strand
CCGCCGTACTTGCTACCGAGAGAGTTTGGGCGGAGCCCCTGGTTCGGCCTCTGGCCTAAACTAGATCGACCCAACAAAGTGGGCCAAGCCTCCATACCAGGGGCTTCGCCCCCAATGAATATTAACCAGACTTAACGGCGGGGCTTCGCCGCCGCCTCACATCCGGCGGCTTCGCCGTGCCCGCGAATATTTTACTAGTTAAGGCAAACGACGGAGGAAATGCGTCTTAAGCAACACTGACTGGATTTGGTCGCGAGGAGAGCTTTCCTATTTCGAATGCAGCAACATCTCTAGCCCAACGATCCGCTTCAAGCACGGTCTCTATGTCAGCAACTGGCTTCGTAGAGTGCTGGTCCATTACTGCTTCTATGACCAGAGGTATTTCTGTGAGGCAGATTCTCTCGTCAATGAAAGCTGCTACTGATTCTTCGTTCGCTGCATTCATGGCAGCTGGAAGTGTGCCGCCTGTATCGAGGGCGCGATAGGCCAGCGAAATACATGGAAACCGGTCTTTATCTGGTGGTTCAAAATGTAGTGATGAAATCGCACTCAGATCCAACGCCGGTAATGTCGATGAATGTCTCTCTGGATACGTCAACGCATACTGAATTGCGTGACGCATGTCGGTAATTCCCATTTGAGCAATTACCGACCCATCCACTAATTCAATCATTGAATGAACTACGGATTCAGGATGGACGAGAATGTCAATTTGATCAGCTCCAAACCCGAACAGCCAGTGGGCCTCGATGACTTCCAGTCCTTTGTTCATCAAGGTGGCTGAGTCGATCGTGATCTTCGCTCCCATACTCCAGGTCGGGTGGCGCATCGCCTCCGAAACACTCGCGAGTTTCATTTCCGACTTGTTCTTTGTGCGAAACGGACCACCTGAAGCAGTGAGAACAATGCGACGGACTTCCTCATGACGCTCACCTCTAAGACATTGATGAAGTGCGTTGTGCTCGGAATCGACAGGTAGTAGTTCGGCTCCAGACTCTTTCGCTGCTCGAGTCATCAACTCACCCGCCATTACCAATGTCTCTTTGTTAGCAAGCGCTACGCGTTTTCCGGCTTCAAGCGCTTTAAGAGTGGGCACAAACCCAACTGCTCCAACTGTCGCCGATACAACGCAGTCGGCTTTTGGATGGGTAGCGACTTCCACCAAACCGGCTTCTCCGATCACAATCCGTGGCAAATCAACATCGCGAGCAAACAACAGTGCTCGGAGATCATGAGCGCACTTTTCATTCTCTACCGAGACCAGATCCGGCAGGTGAGTAGCGATTTGATCCGCCAAACGTTCAACATTGCTACCCGCGGCCAACCCAACCACACGCATTCGAGATCCACCAAAGGACTCGATTACGCGAAGGGTGTTGCATCCAATTGAGCCGGTGGAGCCAAGTATGGCAACGCCTTTGCTATCCATATGATTATCAGGCAATCAAGCGGGGGATCAGTATGTTTGAGTCGTAGGGGTCAAAGAGGTTAATTGTTTGTCCTGAGTTGTTCACATACGACGCGGAACTCACTCGCCAGGTACTCGCTCCCACGAACAACAAATGCACGGTAGCGTTTACGGTTTTGCGCGCACCAAACACTTTCAAGTTGATCGTCGCTTCGCCAGAATCATTCACCACATTCACGCTTCCGGTGACTATACTGCCGAAATCCTTTACCTCACCTATATCGGCTTTCAGTTTCTCGCTATTCCGGAGGAAATCTTTCGCCTTGAGTGCAGCCTGGCTATTTCCTATTTGATAGAACGCGACCCCAACGATCACACCGACGAAAAGTGCAACTAACAGAGATAACGCGAGGACCACTCCAATGACTATTAAGATAATCTTTTTGGCGGTCATCGGCTCTTGTCATCAGCCGTCAACTACTGAAGTACAAGCGAGCAAAATAGTAGATGAGCGGTGCATTGAAGAGCAAGCTATCGAGTCGATCGAGTATGCCACCGTGACCCGGTAAAATGTTCGCTGCGTCCTTCGCTCCAGAACCCCTCTTTAAGGCGCTTTCGGTCAGATCACCAAGTATTCCAAGCAATGTCATAACCGCTGCAAGGCTCAATCCCCACTTTAGCGGCAATTCTCTAAAGAACCAAAAGTGTGCAAGCGTCGCCATGGCTAACGCGGCCGCTATACCACCAAAGACGCCCTCCCATGTCTTTCCGGGCGAAATCTTTGGTGCCAGTTTATGCTTTCCAAGTGCTCGCCCGGTGTAATACGCACCAGCATCGGCACCCATTAACACGAGAAAGAAGAAAGATAACAAATGAGCGGAAAGCGGTTGAGCAAATCCAACTCGTAATGCCACGAGGTGCCCACCCAGGAACACGACGTAGAGCACTCCGAGAATCGTCGCGCCTGTGGAAGCAAGCAACTTGTCAAAGGGGGCACCTCTCAACGTCGCAACAGTCAGACTGCTGATCACAAACGCTATCAGGATCAGCTGGATCATCAAGACGTCGATCATCTGTCCCGGGAGCGTAAAGAAGAAGACCATGAAGAGCGCGGTCGCCGCCAAATACATTACTCCGCGATCGGCATTTAGATCACGACGTTTTGCTAACAGATGAAACTCCCAAAGCCCTAGCAACATTGCGGCGGCTGCAAGTGTGACGAACAACCACCAAAGCCATGGGATCAAAATTGAAGCGATCAGAATCGGTAGCGCGACTGCGGCCGTCAGGACTCTAGTTAGTCCGCTACTCTTCGCGGCGGGTGCTTGTGCTTTTTTGTTTTCCAAAGATGGTTGTGACGTCTACTTGCGTGATGCGACGAGCTTGAGTCCGCCAAACCGGCGATCGCGCCGCTGGTATTCAACTACAGATTCGAGCAAGTGTTGTCGTCTGAAATCCGGCCACAAAGTGTCTGTTACATAGATTTCACTATAGGCACTTTGCCACAGGAGAAAGTTTGAGATCCGTAATTCACCACTCGTGCGAACGAGCAGATCAAGTTCAGGCAGATTACGTGTGTACAACTCATTTGCTATTCGCTCTTCGGTAATCTCATCGGGGCGACTACCTTCGTCGATTAGACGTCGCACTGCTGCCCGACATGAATCAACGATTTCCGCACGTCCACCGTAATTTAGCGCTACGGTTAATATCATGCCTTTGTTTTTCGCTGTTCGTTCCGTTGCGCGAGCAATTTCCTTGCGAACGTTTTCCGCCAATGCACCGGTTCTTCCAATCGTCTGAAAACGAATATTCTGACGATCGATTTCATCCAACTCGAGACGCAAGTACCGTCTCAACATTCGCATCAGCGCATCAACTTCGTAGCGAGGACGTTTCCAATTCTCTGTTGAAAAGGCGTAAAGCGTCAGGGCCTGCAATCCAAGTCGCGCACCTGTGTCGACAGCTGATCGGACGGCTTCCACACCTGCGCGGTGACCTGCAATTCGTGGTTGGCTGCGCTGGGCCGCCCAGCGCCCATTACCGTCCATGATAATTGCGACGTGCCGGGGCAAACGATCCCATGCGATAGCAGCTAGCATCGCCTCATCACGAGTACCTTTTTCAATTACTCCAGTAAAGTCGGAGAGCATATTGTTAATGATTCATAGCAACGTTCATTAAGGCGAACCATTCTTGTCTGCGAACACAAGACTGTCAACAACCATTTCGCCCTTCAGTGACGTCTTTCGCGATCACTCTTCTAGCTCTTCTGTCGGACCGCGTACGTCTCGTGCGCTAACGTACGCAGAAAGCCCATAACAGCGTCAGTAGACCGAAGGTCTACGTTAGCGCACGAGACGTACGCGGTCCGACAGAAGAGCTCGAAGGGTGCAAAATGCAGAGGCCACTAAAGGGTTACTGATATTGCACCGAGACTAATGTCAGTCCGCAGGCTGGTGCCGTTACCGCCTCCAGTGGTCTTTTCCCTGTCTCTATCGCTTCACCAACTGCGGACTCGTTCAGCTCACCTCGTCCTACTGCGAGTAAACTACCGGCAATACTCCGCACCATGTAGCGAAGAAAGCCGTCTGCGCTTACCCTAATCTCCAGCACGCGGCAACGTCCTCGTTCGTCGACCCGCTCAGACAAATCCAGCCGCGATATTTCCCTGACTCTATCTTCAACATCCGATTGTGCCGCAGAAAATGCAGTCCAATCGTGCCTTCCGATGAAGAGACGGCTGCAAGCTCGCATTCGATCCAGGTCGAGTCGCCGGGCGTCGTGATGTGCGTAACGAGACCAGAACGGAGAAATGACGGGCTCATTAACGACCCGATAAATATACGTTTTTCCGAGGGCCGAATAACGTGCGTGAAACTCATCGCTGGTTTGCGCAACCTCTATTACTCTTACGTCCTTAGCAATATTGCCATTGATGGCTGCTCGCAGTTTGTTGCTGGTAATCTCACGCTGGATATCAACAGTCGCTACTTGACCTTCTGCGTGAACACCCGCATCTGTCCTACCCGAACCGTTAACTGTGACTTGACGTCCATCGATCAGCGAGAGAGCGGCGGTGAGTTCTCCCTGGACAGTGCGCAGCTCTCCTTGAATTTGCCATCCATGAAAATCTGTCCCGTCATATTGAATCGTTAGTTTGTGATTCACTTCAGTCCGAATCTTTTTGCTTAAGGATTCTCTATGCTTTCCTACTACCAGGTTTCACAACAGGTTCACCCAGTTTGCAAGCATCGCACTCGGAAGAATCTACTGAAGCAACTGTTAGTGTGGCTAAGGCAAAACGCTCGGCGCCAACGTCGGCAACACCTCCCGATCGATCGATTATTGACGCAGCACCAACAACATCGGCTCCAGCCTCTCGCAACGCGTCGATAGTTTCTCGAGTTGAACCCCCTGTTGTAATCACGTCTTCAACCACGAGAGTCTTAACACCTGCCTCGACAGTAAATCCGCGGCGGAGAGTCATTCGTCCTGCGTCTCTTTCCGTCCAGATGAACCTTGCACCAAGAGCCCGCGCGACTTCATGCCCAATAATCAGCCCACCGATTGCCGGCGACGCGACCAACTCAATTCCCCGCCCGGCAAAGTGTCTGGCGATAGCCTGGCCGAATCGTTCGGCCTTTTCGGGATACTGAAGGACGCGAGCGCATTGAAGGTACACTGTGCTATGAAGACCACTGGTTAGCTGGAAGTGACCTTCAAGCAAGGCTTCGGTCGATTTGAATTCATTGATTACCTGTTCAGCGTTCAAATTCTCACCTCACAATTGTGTTAAGCGTGCTACAATCACTGCCCGCATGTCGCCATTTCCGAATTTAGTTTCTGACTCTACCCTCGTTCAGGACACCATCGACCTCTTAACCGACTCAGGCGGACGAGCCGCAGCATCACAGATCGTCGACTCGGTTTTCAAACTCTCGCACATTGATGACGAACTTGCAGGTCTGTTGGTAGCGGATCTGATTCGCAACGATCGCCGGTTCAAGATCATTGACAACAATACCGTCGAGTTACAAGCGGACGACTGGCAAACCAGACTGCTGAAAGAATTAGAATTCGTAGTTGTCGATGTTGAAGCAACAGGTGCCAAGACTCCGCCAAATAGACTCATCGAACTCGGTGCTTACCGCATTCGCGACGGCCGCATCGTCGACAAATTTCTGACACTCGTGAATCCAGAGATTCCGATTCCGCGTTTCGTGATGACATTAACAGGAATCTCAAACGACATGGTGAGGCGTGCACCAGTATTCGCCGATGTCGCTCCTCGTTGGCTGGATTTTGTTAGCGACTCGGTCTTGGTAGCTCACAACGCACCTTTCGATACGAGCTTTCTTAACCATGAGATCTCTAGAGTTTACCCTGGCCATCGCATGGTTAATCCGCACCTGTGCACTGTAAAGCTCTCACGTCGCGCGTTGCCTGAGCTAATGAATCACAGGCTGGACACAATCGCTAACCATTTTTCAATCCCGATCGCCAGCCGCCACCGAGCAGGTTGCGATGCCCTGGCAACCGCTGAGATCTTCATCCTGCTGCTTACTAAACTCGAAGAGGCTCACGGCGTAAAAGACTTAGCTGCAGCTCGGGAGTTTCAATTTGCCGAACCAAAACTCCCAGCGGAGCCGTCCTCAGTTAGTTCAACTCCACCCCTAATTTCCAGTCTCTAATCCTTGCTCAACCTGAGTTGCACTGTTGCGATTCAGCAGCTTGCGTAAGATTACAAAAAGTAATATCGCGCCTGCGATGCCAAGACCAATCCACGGGTAATACTTTCCGAGAATGGCCTTTGCTTCGGCGCCGTACTTAATCGCAAAGTAACCTTCGAGTAGGAAACGAAACGCCCGACCTCCGACGATCGCCACCATAAAGCGAAACAAACTAAAGCGAAATACGCCGGCGCTAATCACAAAGAGTTTGAAAGGGAACGGCGGTGGTAAGAGCGTTGCGACCAGAACGGCCAGCATGTCGTAACGGTCGATCAGTTCCTTAACTCGCTTTTGCTTCGCTTCCGAAAACTTATTCAAGGCGCGAGTGCCGGCTCGACGCGAAATCGCGTAAAGAATCCAACAACCGATCGCAGATCCTGCGGTAGCCATAAAGGCGTAGAGGGGCATCCATCTCGGATGAGCAGTCGACAACAAGAGCATCAGAGCGTCGGCGCTGCTTGGTAATGGAACGAAAGTGGAGTCGAGTAGAGCAACAGTGAATAGACCGAACGCGCCGAATGTAATTAAGTATTCGGACAAGCGTGTCAGGCCTTTAGTAATAGGGTGTATGAATGATTTCAATCGGTAATCCTCTTCTCTGGCAAGGTCCCGGAATCTACGACGGTGTCGGGTGATTCTTCCTTTAGACCTTTATTCTTGCGTCGGGTCACTAACAAGTACACGACCAAGCCCATAAGTATCAAGCTGGCAACAATGCTTATTATTACGAGCCCATTGTCTTTGAAAAAGAGCAACACTCTTCGCCCGTAAAAAACGGCCAGGATTCCTTCCACGTAGTAGCGCAATGAGCGTGCCACCATTACGGTGAGCAAAAACTTCCAGCGTGGGTATTCGAGTACGCCAGCCGTCGCAACGAAGATCTTGAACGGTAGTGGCGGCGGCAAGACGGCCGGAACTCCAACCGCTAAAAATCCAAAGCGTTCGTAGGCGCGCTCAACTTTCTTGATGCTGTCTACACTGAATCGCCGGCGCAGCAGAACCTGTCCGCCGCGACGCATAATAGTGTAGAGAAGGTTGCAACCGATAACTGAGCCGGCAGCCGCAAACAGCGGGAAGTAGAAAACTGCGCTGGGATATTTGAAACAGCGTCCGACAACTAGGTAATCGTTAATTTCAGGAAGCGATAGCAGAGACGAGTCTAGCGCGCCAATGACAATCATTGCTGGCGCTGCAAAATAGACTGGCAGGCTTATTACATAGCGTTCCAACCATCGGGCAATATGGGCTAACCAGTCGTACATATGAACGGGTGTCTAATCGCAGATTACACGGATCAGCCAGAATTTGCAGCTATACGCCTCACAAACTAGATAAGAAAGATATCAAAGCGACTTTTTCGGAAGCAGGAGGCCAATCCCACCAACGGCAGTTGGTGGATGGTTCAGATCCTCTCTACTAAGCGCGGGTTCATTACTCGCTGCGCGCGCAGCGCGCCGGAGGCATGGAAAAACTTTCAGAAGACACAATCTGAACGAACCCCACACTTCTGCCGTGTGGGGGATTTCTACAGTCTCTTATTTCGTTGGGGGTATTTCGACGTGTTTGCAAAGCGGGAGCGAAAACTATTTGACGGGAGCGAAGACAGAAGGTGTGTCGTAAGTAATACCAACCGTAAATCCTGAGTTGGGGCTGAAATTGGTGAGACCTTTGATTCCGGCGAAATCAAATCTTAATCCCGAGGCGCGAATCTGCATTCCTAAACGGGCTTCAGCTTGCGACTCGGTTCCAAGTGGACCAGTACCGGGACGCGTATTTGCACGTCCGTTAACTTCACCAGCAACACTGAATTGTTTATTGATCCGGAAAATTCCTGCCATGCCGTAGGTAAGCACATCGTTCTGCGTGAAAAGTTGCGTTGGTGCCGTGAGGATTGCAATGCCAAGATTGCCAAATGTATTCAGGCGACCGTCTCTACCAAACTTCTTCCCTACCAGGATTGAACCATATGCGTTTGTTTGGTTGATTCCAATGCCACGCGCCTGATTAGAGTTTGGGAGCTGAACTCCAAATCTAAATCCCAGGGATGGGCCACGTCGAGTTTCGTTTCTAAGTTTGAACTTTGCCGAGAGAGTAAAGTCACCAGTATCGTTTGTCGAATTCACACCAGGTGCGAGGTTTAGCGGCGTCGCCGATGGACCACGAGAGTTGATACTCAGGAAATTTTGAGCGACTCCCTCGATCTGAAACTCGACATTTGGCCCCATTCCGACACTGACTCCGATCACACCGACCCGAGTGAGGTCTCCAGTTAGGCCTGACACCGGATACTTCGCACCTTGCATAAAGTCGATGCCTGCTTCAATTCTGATTGTTCCCGGAGGAATAATATCGACGTCTTCAGTTAGTAATGGTCTCTGTTGAGCAATCGCGCTGCTGCCCGCAACAAAAAAGGTTGCTATCACAATAAGAGTGCGCAGAATTTGCGACCGGATCAACATCGCCGCCGATTGTAACTACTACTCAGACATGGGTCAATAAAAGTGTTTTGACCCCGGAGAGGCCACCGCCTTGCGCGGTGGTTCTTCACGTTTGTTGCTACCACCTGGACCCAGTCCAACTCTGGAGAGGCCACCGCCTTGCGCGGTGGTTCTTCACGCTTGTTGCTACCACCTGGACCCAGTCCAACTCTGGAGAGGCCACCGCCTTGCGCGGTGGTTCTTCACGTTCAGTCCAACTTGCGCAAGAATCAATACGTGCGTTGGTAGCAACAAGCGTGAAGCACCACCGGGCAAGCCGGTGGCCTCTTTGTGGAAAGCGTTTAGTTGGGTGGTAGCAACGAGCGTGAGCACCACCGGGCAAGCCGGTGGCCTCTTTCTGGAAAGCGCGAGCTGGGTGGGTAGCAACGAGCGTGAGCACCACCGGGCAAGCCGGTGGCCTCTTTCTGGAAAGCGCTTAGCTGGGTGGTAGCAACGAGCGTGAAGCACCACCGGGCAAGCCGGTGGCCTCTAGTGATCTACGCACTGTGTTAATATTCCGCTCACTCCATCCTGATCGAGGTTTCTCAAATGAAGCGATACATCACGTTGTTGCTGTGCGCGTTGATCACCTTAAGCTCGTTCGTTCCCTTCCAAGCTGTCTCCAGAGCGCAACAAGCTGCCCCAGCAGCGTCGGGCACACTTCAGCTTAAAGGACTCCAGGATCAAGTTACGATCCGTCGTGATGAGCGCGGTATTCCCTATATCCAGGCTAAGAACGACCATGATCTGTACTTCGCTCAAGGTTATGCCACTGCCAGCGATCGTTTGTTTCAAATGGATCTATTCAGACGAACAGCACGTGGTGAATTGGCTGAGGTATTAACCGCTGGGCCAAATAACACAGCTCTCGAACAGGACAAACAGCACCGCATCCTCGGCTTTGCACACATCGCGGAGACGGAAGCCGAAAGGGCAACTCCACAATCGAAGGCAATTCTCGAAGCGTACGCAGCGGGTGTGAATGCTTACATTGATTCACTTGGACCAAAGACTCTTCCACCTGAGTTTCAAATCCTTCAATACAAGCCAAAGCCATGGACCCCGGCGGACTCGCTGGTAGTAGTAAAAGTATTTTTCGAGGCGCTTTCAAATACCTGGCGCTTAGACTTAATGCGCGAAGCACTCTCAGTACTGCCAGAGCAAAAGAGAGCTGCACTACTCCCCTTCATTTCTCCGATCGATGTCCTTGTAGTCGGGAATGACAAGAAAACCACGTCAACATCTGCGAGCACTAAGCACTCGCCGATCGCAATATCGAGTGAAACTCTGGCCGACTTACGGCGAAATCAGGAAATTAACGATGCCGCACTCGAGCGTATCGGAATGCATGCGGAAGGACTTGCGGCGAGTAATAACTGGGTTGTCAGTGGCAAACGCACGACTTCAGGGAAACCACTACTAGCGAATGATCCACATCTCGCACCCTCGGCTCCACCGATTTGGTATCTCGTCAATCTTAGCGCGCCGGGATTGCACGTCGCCGGTGTCACGGCTGCGGGTTTTCCGGGAGTGACCATCGGACATAACGACTACATAGCGTGGGGCTTTACCAACGTCGGTCCAGACGTCCAGGACGTCTACCTCGAGAAGTTTGACTCAAACAATCCGAATCGATACCTGACACCTTCAGGCTGGAAAGACGCCGTCATTCGGAAAGAAGAGATCAAAGTTAGAAAAGGAATTGCGGATTCATCAACTGACGTTGTCACCCTCGATGTTACCGAAACGCGACATGGTCCAGTTGTGTTGGAGCGGGACAACAAACGGTATGCACTGCGTTGGACCGCGCTGGATCCGACAAAGAACAATCCCGACCAATCCTATTTGTTGAATCGAGCAAAGAATTGGAAAGAGTTTACGAAAGCGCTCGAGTCATTCACCGCACCAACTCAGAACATCGTTTACGCTGACGTCGATGGTCACATTGGATATCACGCAGCTGGTGTTGTCCCCATCAGAAAACAAGGAGATGGAAGTGTCGTTTACGATGGATCGACCGACGCAGGTGAATGGACCGGTTACATTCCGGTAAGCAAACTTCCCAATGTCTACGATCCACCTTCGGGAGTGATTGTTACAGCAAATCAACGCATTGTCGGCACTGATTATCCGTACTTTCTTACGCATTCCTGGGCTCAGCCCTACCGGGCTAGACGTATCTACAATCTACTCACTGAGAAACCAAAACTCTCGACAGATGATTTTCGTCGTGTCCAAGGCGATGTCTATTCGATCGCCGGAGTTTTGTTTGCTAAAGAGAGCGTGAAAATCCTGACTCCAAAACTGACGCCTTCCGATGAGAAGCTGCGCGCTACATTAGCCGCGTTTGAAACATGGGACGGGCTCGTCAACGCGGAATCTCGTGTCGCACCTGTTCTTTCTCAAATGCGGTTGGCGTTTCGCACTCGCATTCTGACTGCGGCGCTGGGACCAGACCTTCTTAAGAGTTATCAATGGAGTAACTTCGACACGACGCTGGACTGGGTCATCAAGGAACAGCCGGCCGAGTGGTTACCAAAAGAATTTCAGAGTTACGCAGATTTGCTGCGAGCGTGTTATGACGATGCCGTAAAAGCGCTAACGCGACAACTCGGCGAAGATGACTCGAAGTGGACCTGGGGTGAGGTTGCCAAAGTACGTTTTCCACACCCGCTCGCAGGAGCCCCCTTAATTGGTTTGCAGTTTACGATCCCACCGTTTCCTCAAAATGGAACGGGAGGTCTGCTTGGGGCCACCGTAAACGTGGGTTCAGGTGTCTCAATGCGCTTGATTGCCGATCCAAGCAACTGGGATCAGACGCTGCACGGAATCTCGGTTGGCCAATCAGGCTTGCCTTCGAGTCCGCATTGGAAGGATCAACTCGATGATTGGCGCAACGTGACGCCTCGAGCATTTCCCTACAGTGAGCCGGCAGTGGCAAAAGCAACTAAAGAGACTCTTGTGCTAGCTCCGGCACCTTGATTATGGCCCACGATCCTGGTGTTGAACCAAACTTCTGGAGGATCTTCTGTGCGCTTGAGATCTCCGAAGAGTTGCGCGAGATGTTGCGCGTCCACATCGCACGACTACGTGAAATCGAAATTCCCTCGAGTTGGTCCCATCCAGAAAATCTCCATTTGACACTCAAGTTTCTGGGTAATGTTTCTCGCGACACACTTGAACGCGTTTCCTCTGCAGCAGCTCGTGCGTCTGCTGATATCTTTCCGTTTGAGATCACAGTAGGAACAACTGGTGTCTTTCCAAAGCCCCGCCAGGCGAGAGTGTTATGGGTTGGAGTTAAAGATCCAACTGGGAATCTTGCTCTACTGCAACAACGCTTGGAAAGCGAGTGTGCGAAGGAAGGTTTTGTGAGAGAAGAACGAGAGTTTCGACCTCATCTCACGATTGCTCGGCCTCGAGCTTCAAGAGACGTGAGAAAGCTGGCCAACTTACATATCGAAATGGGTTTTAAGGAAATAAGTCTGCCCCTCAAGGAGTTACTCGTGTTCAGAAGTGAGCTAGGACGAGGCGGCTCCAAATACACGGTAGTGTCTAGGCACGCCCTCAAAGATAATTCCCTGCTGCTGGGACCGCAGGCGTCTCGCTTGCAGTGAGCGCGTCAGCGCGAATAACGCAGGAAGCTTGTTGGGCTGAATCGCAGGCGGGACGCCTGCGCTCCCAGCCGCAAGTTCGCGATCATTCGAGGCAGTCACTAAAGGGAACCGATTTAGCGGGGTAACTCTCGAGGACGTGGGGGCGGTGGAGGGTTATCCTTCTCGCCACTACTCTCTCCAGACTGTGAAAACACTTCCTTGATCGCTCCGACACTGGAGAGCATTGCTGACGTCTCAATCGGCATGAAGATTACTTTTGAATTGTTGGTGCGCGTCATGTCGCGTAGGCTGTCGATGTAGCGAGTGGTGATCAGGTATTGCCCTGGATCACCACTCGGAATTGACCGTGCAATACGATCAATCGCCTCCGACTCGGCTTCGGCATGTCGCAGACGAGCCTGGGCCGCACCTTCTGCCGCAAGAATTGCAGACTGCTTTTCACCTTCAGCTCTTGTGACCGCGGCTTGTTTCTCACCTTCCGCTCGAGTGATTGCCGCCTGGCGATCGCCTTCAGCTTGCAACACCAACGCACGGCGATTTCGTTCAGCAGTCATCTGCTTTTCCATCGTGATTCGAACATCTTCAGGTGGATTGATATTCTTAACGTCAACGCGTGTTACCTTCACACCCCATTTATCGGTTGCTTCGTCGAGAATAATCCTCAACTTAGAGTTGATCTGATCGCGCTGCGAAAGGGTGTGATCCAGATCCATGTCACCCATCACTGCGCGCATGCCGGTTATCGTCAACTGGACGATGCCGCCAACGAGGTCGTTCATTTCGTAAACAGCTTTGATGGGATCAGTGATTTGCCAGTAGACAACTGAATCTACATGAATCGTAACGTTGTCGCGCGTAATAACAGGCTGCGGGGGCAAGTCGATGTATTGCTCGCGTAAGTCGATCGAAGTTAGTCCCGGACGAGTATTGGTCCAGTAGACACCGCGGGGCTTGTCGAGGAACGGCACGAGGATATTGAGGCCACTGCTCGCAACTTTGTCGAACTTCCCCAGACGTTCGACCAACATCACGGTAGCCTGCGGAACTATTCGAATGGTCTTCACCGCAATTACAAGGAGCACGATGAAGATAAAGCCAAAGAACAGAAAGGCCAGAAGACCAGTAATAGCTTCCATATCAACTCCTCAGCAAATTGTTCGATGAAATCTTTGTTGGCTGAACTATATCGGATCGGGTAATGACAAAACAATCTTTAGCGCAATAGCGACAAAGGGCGATTGGTGGATGATTCAAATCCTTTCTACAAAAATCCGGAAAATGCCACCAACGGCAGTTGGTGGATGGTTCAGATCCTTTCTACCAGGGCAGCCAACGTGCAAACTCGAATCCCACCAACGGCAGTTGGTGGATGGTTCAGATCCTTCTACCAACAGGTAACCACTCTCCTGCTGCGCGCGGAGCGCGCCGGAGGAGAAGAAAGGGCCTTTGTAGAAAGGAGCTGAACCATCAACCCCCTGGGTGGGATTACTTTAATGCAGAGGCTTGATTCAATATTTAGCTAAGCGCGCGGGCCGACAGAAGCGGCATTGGCATGAGTTCAGCGCAAGTAAAGACACCGTTGTTCCAACTCTCGTGCAACTGCGAGAACCATCTCCTCATGAAATGGACGCCCAACCACCTGGACCCCAATTGGCAATCCATCCACGGTTCGTCCCACTGGGACTACAACCACTGGCAAGTCAAAGACATTAAAAGCTTGCGCATAACTGAAAGCGCGAAACGTCCCAAAGCTATTACCCGCGACATTAACCTTGAGAGTGTTGTGCAGGTACGCCGGAGTTGAGCCAACTGGAGCCAAAAGGATGGGAGTCGTTTCCATCCAGCTCAGTAACTCCTCCCGCAATCGATCTCGCTCCATCCAGTCGCTGATGTACTGGTCCAAAGTCGGCGGTGCTGGATGATCGGCATTAGCCAAACGCCAGCTCACAAATGACCCGCCTTCACTCTCGCGACCCGCATAAACCTTTCGCAATTGAACCACCGATGCTCGGGAAAACAAGTTAAGCCACAACTCATTTCCGCGCTGCACGTGTGGTGGGACTCGCTCTTCACAGATCATCCCAGCATCTTCCATGAAGCTCGCTGCAGTCTTAATCGTTTGACGAGTCTCGTCAGTTACCGGGACGACGCCATCGTCACCGTACCAGGCCAAGCGAACCCCCTTGAGCTCCAATTCAGAGGGCGCGGTCGAATTAGCTAACACACGAAACATCAATTCCAGATCCGCCACGTTGCGAGCGAGTGGTCCGATAGCAGCCCCGAGACCATATGGACCACTACTCGGAGGAAATTGTCCTTCTCCGGGAATTCTTCCAACTGTGGGTTTGAGACCGGCGACTCCACAAAAGTGAGCTGGGATCCGAATCGACCCGGCAAGATCACTCCCGATACCCGCAGGCGACATGTACGAAGCAATCGATGCCGCCTCGCCGCCACTCGAACCGCCTGGAGTAAGCGCAGCGTCGATCGGATGATTGGTGCGTCCGAACACCGGGTTGTCAGCCGTGTAATCCATAGCCATTTCAGCTGTGTTGGTCTTTCCCAGAATGATTGCACCGGCTGCTTTCAAAAGTGCTACGGCCGGGGCGTCTCGCTCAGGAACAAAATCTTTGCGTATCTTCGACCCGCTGGTCGTCCGAAGGCCTCCAGTCTCAATCGTGTCTTTAACCGTAACCGGCACACCGTGAAGTGGACCAACTAGTTTGTTTTCCTTGATTTCCTGTTCCGCGACTTTCGCCTGTTCAAGTAAGTCGGGAGCAAGAGTTATGATCGCGTTCAACTTTGGGTTGATCGCTTCGATTTGCTCCAGAAACGACTCCATGACTTGAACTGGAGAGACTTCTTTCCGCCGGATGAGCGACGCTAATTCGGTAAGGGATTTGTGGATCAGGTTTGTCATTTAGATTCGATGACTATCGGTGTTCTGGTTCAACTCTCTACGCAACCTCCGCTTCCTCTGCGCCTTCGCGGTAATTTGACAACAATTTTTCACCGTGGAGGCGCAGAGGACGCGGAAGTTGCGCAGAGAGTTGAACCTTACCAATCCGTCAACTTCCTTGACAATGGGAAGCACCAAAAACCGATAAGACCACGCAGCAGGTTATCAGTGTTTTGCTTTTCGTCGACTTCTTTCTATAATTCAATTGATCTTGAATAAAGTCTTTTACAACCTGCCTGGACTAAGTCGACTGACCTCGATGTTAAAGCTTAGCGGCAAAGGAGTGAATTCTTGGCTATTCGTTTGAGCAGGACATTTATCCTGCGCAAGCTGCATCAGCTTTCCGGTATCGTTCCGCTCGGTCTTTTCCTTTTAGAACACTTTTACACCAACTCCAAAGCGTTGCACCCAAAAACCGGTCCGGCAGACTTTAATCACGCGGTGGCCGACCTACAGTCGATTCCCTATATTTTGTTGATTGAAATTGGGGGGATTTTCATACCGCTGGTCTATCACGCTGTATATGGAATGGTCATAACTATTGAAGCCAGACCGAACAATTTAGCTTACCCCTACCCACGCAACTGGTTTTACCTGGTCCAAAGAATAACGGGAGTGATTCTGTTCTTCTTCATTTTGTTTCACGTCCTAAACTTCCGTTTTGGACTAATTCCAGGATTGAATATGGAATCAGTTGCTACTCACCCAAACAAGGGTTATGAGATCGTCGCGCGCGAGTTTCGCATGGTTCCGATCTTCATCGTCTACGTTATCGGAATAACGGCAACTGTCTGGCACCTTGCAAATGGAATATGGTTATTCCTCGTCGATTGGGGAATCACGATCGGGGAACGTGCTCAGCGACTGGCTGGATATGCTTGCATCGCTTTTGGAGTGGTATTACTTCTGGTTGGCTTAAATGCAGCAATCAGCTTTATTCGTCCGGGCGGATTGTTGGGAGGCATTCTCTTCTAATGGCAAGCAATGGTTTGAAGATCGCGATTGTTGGAGGCGGACTGGCTGGGCTGGCCGCAGCCATGAAGATCGCCGAAGGCGGAAACGCCGTCGATTTATTCTCGGTTGTTCCCGTAAAACGTTCTCACTCGGTCTGTGCTCAGGGCGGAATCAACGGCGCCGTTAATACCAAAGGCGAAGGTGACTCCACCTGGGAGCATTTCGACGATACGGTTTATGGCGGCGACTTTCTCGCCAATCAACCACCGGCCAAAGCGATGTGCGAGATGGCGCCGGCGATCATTTATTTATTTGATCGCATGGGTGTGCCCTTCTCTCGTACTCATGAAGGACTCCTTGATTTTCGAAGGTTTGGCGGCACGAAACATCACCGGACGGCTTTCGCCGGAGCATCGACTGGTCAACAACTTCTCTATGCTCTCGACGAACAAGTAAGACGTTACGAGGTCAGCGGAAAAGTCCGGAAGTTTGAACATTGGGAAATGCTCTCCCTGGTCCTGGACGATCATCAGGTTTGTCGTGGGCTCATCGCGATGAATCTACAGACTCTTGAATTAAAGGCTTTTCCAGCCGATGCCGTGATTATCGCCACTGGTGGTCCTGGTTTGATTTTCGGCAAGTCAACCAACTCGATGGTTTGTACGGGTAGCGCCGTTTCTGCTTGTTATCAACAGGGAGCGAAATACGCCAACGGTGAATTTATTCAAGTTCACCCAACCTCCATTCCCGGTGAAGATAAACTCCGGTTGATGTCGGAATCGGCTCGCGGCGAAGGTGGACGTGTTTGGGTGCCCAGGAAAAAAGGTGATACGCGTTCGCCGTCACAGATACCAGAAAACGAACGATTCTACTTTTTGGAAGAAAAGTATCCGGCGTATGGCAACCTGGTTCCACGCGACATCGCTACCCGAGAGATCTTTCAAATCTGTATCGAGGGCATGGGTGTTGGCGGAGAAAATCAAGTCTATCTCGACGTTACTCACATTCCGGCCGAGACCCTTGATCGGAAACTTGGCGCGATCCTTGAGATCTATGAAATGTTTGTGGGTGACGACCCGCGTCACGTTCCGATGCGTATCTTCCCAGGCGTTCACTACTCGATGGGCGGACTATGGGTGGACTATCACCAACGTACAAACATTCCCGGACTGCTTGCGGCCGGTGAATGCGACTACTCGATTCACGGAGCTAACCGTCTCGGAGCAAATTCACTTGTCAGCTGCGTCTATGGTGGCTTCGTGGCTGCACCAGCAGCACTTGAGTATGCAAACAATGTCGAACGCAATGGTGCCGACGGTTCCCGTCTTTACGAACAGGAACTCAAACATCAACAGGAAATCAACGACAAACTGATCAAGCAGAGTGGCAGTGAAAACCAATACGTCCTGCATCAGGAGATGGGCAGGTGGATGACTGACAATGTCACCGTTATTCGTTACAACGATCGACTCAAAGCCACTGATGACAAACTGCTCGAACTCATGGATCGTTACAAGCGAATCTCCATCAACGACTCAAACCTTTGGGCCACGATGGCACTTCCACATGCTCGCCACCTCGACAATATGTTGGAACTGGCGCGCGTCATTACCCTGGGGGCACTCAATCGCAACGAGTCGCGTGGCGCACATTACAAACCTGATTTCCCCGATCGGGACGATGAGAACTTTTTGAAAACAACAATCGCCGAATACTCTGGTGAAGGACCGGTCTTCTCTTATGATCCGGTGGATACCTCGTTGATTGCACCCCGCAAGCGCGACTACAGCAAAGGTAAGAAAGAAACCGCGAAGGCATAGTAAATAAGGCTCATCAAGGAGTGTAGATGGATTCACCGCAAACCAAGAAGCGCGTTCCGCCCAAAACCGTCGAGATTCACATCAGACGTCGAGCTAATCCTGATTCGCCGCAGTACTGGGAAGTGTTTGAAATACCTTACCGGCCAAATCTGAATATCATTTCATGTCTGATGGAGATTCAGCAGAATCCCGTTACCAAGGCCGGGACGAAAACCACTCCTCCTGTTTGGCAAATGAACTGTCTCGAGCAGGTTTGTGGTATTTGCACGATGATAATTAACGGACGTGCACGGCAGTCATGCTCTGCGCTTATCGATAATCTTGAACAGCCGATCAAGCTTGAGCCAATGTCGAAGTTTCCAAATGTTCGTGACCTAATTGTGGACCGGTCGCAGATGTTTGATCACCTGCGTCGAGTGCACGCCTGGGTTGAACTGGACGGCACCCACGATCTAGGTCCCGGTCCGCGAATGTCCCAGGAGGAAGTTCAGGAACGTTACTCTTACTCACGGTGTATGACGTGTGGTTGCTGCCTTGAAGCTTGTCCGCAATACGAGGGAGACAACTACATTGGTCCTCAAGCGATTGCTCAAGTGCGATTTTTTAATATGCATCCAAGCGGCAAGATGACGCGCGATGAACGGCTTGAAGCAATCATGGGCGAAGATGGAATTACAAGTTGCGGAAACGCTCAGAACTGCGTCAGGGCCTGTCCTATGGGTATTCCTCTAACCCGCGCGATTTACGAGGAGAACCGCGAAACAGTTGTGCACGGATTGCTTGGGTGGTTAAAGGGATAACCTCTAAAGAACTTTAATCCTCATCAGAACTACCATTCGTTGTAGCCTGCACGTGTTTATCAAATCCGATGTAGATTCGTGCATTCGCCACTCGAGCGAGTTCGCGCAATGTATCCAATTCCCGTAGCCGCATGAGCGCCGGATGTGTGCTGTACTCTTGTGCTGCTGTCGCCCGCTCACGTAAAGCTAAGATATCCGCATCAGTTTGAATGCGTTGCGATTCAGCTTCACTTTCGGCTCTGAGTCTGTGAGCTGCTGCCTGACTCTCCGCTTCCAGTCGTTGGGTCTCGGCGCGTGACTGAGCTTCCAGTAATTGCGTCGCTGACTTGGTTCGTGCTTCAACTAACTGCACCTGACTCATTCTTTCAGCTGCGAGCACGCGGTTCATAATTTCCTGCAAATTGCCCGGAAAAATCAGATCTTTCACATCTGCGCGTAGAATTGAAACTCCATAAAGCGCCGCCGATTCTTTGACGTCGCGCAGTATGTCCTCACTCAATTGATTCCTATTAGTCAGGATTTCATCCAGCGTCATTGAAGCAAGTGAGCGTCGTGCAGCCAATTGTACGTCGCTGTAGATTCTGTCGCTGTAACTCTCAACTTCGTGGAGCGCGGCCCGAGGGTCGAGTACACGAAACTGGACAATGATGCTTACCCTAATTGCGACCTTGTCAGCAGTGAGTATCTCCTGACCTTTGATCGTAAGATCGCGTTCGCGCACATCAACAATAGCGATCTCGATTTTCGGCAACCGGCGTCTCAAATTTTCTGGCAAAAGACGTTGGACAAAGCTTCGACGTGGCAGTTCATACCGTCCTGCTTCGAGTACACGAGTGAGTACGCCGTCTTGATACCAGAGCCCGCGGTGAGTGTCTTTAATAATAATGTCTTTCTGAGCCATGAGGTTTTCCTGTCAATAGATTTGGCGGCTCCGAAGCCACATTGATGTGGAGAACGAATTTTCAGATGGGTGTCTGCCGAGCCACATTCGCATTGAGTGGCAACAGAACCTGAAGGCCATTCGCTCCTAACGTTGCCGGAGCCTTTTCTGATTATACACATCGCCGAACCATCACAACTCAGCTCGTTGCTTGGAATGAACCTTTGCTACTACTGCCAAACGTATTTTTTTCTTGACTTCCGGAATCGGAAACAATAAGTTCCCGAGACGCATTTTCCACAAACTTCTGAATTTTGTCCTATTTAGGCCACCTCTCAGAAGCGACCGCTGACGGCATCGTTGCTCAAAGACTGCGCGACCGCTCTCCTGCAGTCAGTCGTCTATCGGGACGGTTTGGGTCGATTTCTCTCTGTATTCGCAGCCTCGAATGCGAATGCGGGCCTTTACTGTCTCTAAAATAACAACAAGGACCGCACGAGGAACAAAACAGCCCATGAAGAGAACAAAATGGTTACCCGTACTGTGTGTAATAGTAATTGGAGTGTTATTGACGCTCTCGAATCTGGTACCCGGTACCGCGAGTCGCTCACTACCACTTGAACCCCAGAACCAAAAGAAACAGCAACCATCAACTGAGCGTAAGTCCCCGGAAAGAGAGCGTAGTTCCAAGGGACGAGTGCGGACGACTCTGGTTGAAGGCGACGACGAAGGAGAACCAGCTACCGAAGATGATGATCCAGATCTTCCTCCGGGTATGTCTGGCAAAATAGATAAGGAAGCCTACCTGAGAGCGCGCGGCGACTACATCGACATGGTCCGTGGCCGCGATGGGGATGTGCCGGCAAACGCTCGTGAGAAAGCGATCGCTGACATGCAGAAGCAGGAAGGTGTAATGAAGCGACGCGTTTCCCAGGGACTGTTGGCTTCGGTAAATACTTCCGATTGGAAATTTCTGGGACCAGCCCCAATTCCACTCGGACAAACCAGCACCACAAGAGTTCCTGTAAGTGGTCGCACGATCTCAATCGCAGTACATCCAACCGATCCAAACATAGTCTATGTCGGCACAGCTCAAGGCGGTCTCTACAAATCGACTAACGGCGGTACAAGTTGGACTGCACTATTTGAATTTCAGCTCGAATCACTTGCTATCGGTGCAATCACGATCGATCCAAATGATAGCAACATCGTGTATGTCGGTACTGGAGAACCCAATCTATCGGCTGACAGTTTTGCTGGTCGGGGACTCTACATAATCCGAAACGCGAACTCGAGTACACCTTCGATTAATGGACCCTTCCGACTCAACAACGCTGCGACCGATGTATTCACTGGTCGTTCAATCGGTCGAATCGTGGTCAACCCACTCGATAACAATGTTGTGTATGTATGCACGACCTCAGGTTCGGGTGGCAATCCAAACACAACACCATTCGTGCTTCCACCGCGCGGAATTTATCGCTCGACGAATGCGCAATCGGCTAATCCTACTTTCAATCAAGTTCAAATCACCGGGATCCCGGCTCCTAACGATCGAATCGTTATCGACCTTGTAATGGACCCGGCAAATCCAAACCTACTCATCGCTTCCGTATTGGGTGCAGCATCGGATGGCGGACTTTATCGGACTGATAATGCGCTCGATGCAGTTCCAACGTTCACTCGCACACAAGTACTGCCGGATGGCACCACCAACGGCCGTGCTGAGTTGTATCTAACGCGGAATCCGACGGCGTTGACGATTTATGCAGCCACAGGTGAGCAATCGACTGCGGCAATCGGTGGCCCGGCATGTCCGGCAACGGCGGCAGGCTTGTTGCGCAGATCAACGGATGGTGGCTTGACCTGGTCAGCTCCTTTACCTGGCTCGACTGGTTTTTGCGGCGGTCAGTGCTTCTATGACATGGCCCTCGCAGTGACACCTGATAACACAACCATTCACCTTGGTGGTGCGGCACGTGGTGGTTCAGGTCAGTGCTTGATTGAAGTTATGAAGCGATCGGTAAACGGAGCAGCCTTCGTTCGCAACGATGCAACTCTCCACGCTGACGAGCATGCACTCGCGATCGCTCCATCGGATCCGAATGTCGTTTACACCGGTAGCGACGGCGGAATCTGGAAATCAGTAAATAACGGGACGACCTGGGTGAGTATGAACAATACAAACTTCAGCGCCACACAATTCCAGGGCGTTGCAGTGCACCCATTCGATCGTTTCTTCCTCATGGGTGGAACACAGGACAACGGTACGAACTGTTTGGCTCCAGACGGTGTTACCTGGAGTCACTGTCAGGATGGTGATGGCGGCTATGCAGTCATCGACACCAATTCTCCTGACACAACAAACGTGCTCTCGTACCACACCTTCTTCAATCAAACTAACAACCAGATTGGATATGAACGCGCCACCAGCACTGCGGCAAACGCAAATGGAATCTTTAGCTGGACCTTCCGAGGTTGTTCAGGAACGACCAGTAACAACGGTTTCCGTTGCGCTGATAACGTGCTGTTCTACGCTCCAATGGCGCAAGGACCAGGCAATCCCAACACGCTCTACTTCGGAACAGACCGTTTGTATCGATCAAGCAATCGTGGCGATACGATGACGTTGGTGAGTCAGGGCCCATTGGTTCCAAGCCCATTAGCTACCAGCACATCAGGTATTGTTGTGACGGCGATAGGAATTTCACTGCAAGACGATAACGTACGAATCGTCGGGCTAAGAACCGGACGCGTATTCGCAACCGTGAATGGCTCGACCACGTTGACCGACGTAACAGGTGCAAACTTCCCCGCGCCAAATCCAAACGACCTTGCAAGAAACTCGATCGGTCACGCCGAAATCGATCCTAACAACAAAAATACGGCGTATATCACCTTCACCAGTTTTTCTCCGCCGCTTGGTCAACAGATATTTAAGACCACAAACTTGAACGACCCAACTCCTACCTGGACACCATCAAGTAACGGTATCCCGCAGGTTCCGGTGAGTTCACTAGCAGTTGACCCACAAGATTCCAATTCAATCTATGCCGGAACCGATATCGGTGTTTATCACTCCAGTGACGGCGGAGCGAATTGGACTCCTTACGGGAGCGGATTACCGCGCGTCGCAGTTTTCGACGTTAAGATCTCGAACGTTCAGAGATATCTGAGAGTCGCGACTCACGGTCGTGGTATCTGGGAGATTGGTATTCCTGGTCGTCAGTTGCCGTTGTTAAGAGATGGTGGAACAACCATTGTTAGTGAAGGATGTGCACCTGCAAATGGTGTCATCGATGGACACGAAGATGTAACCGTCCGCTTCACAGTTAACAACGTTTTTCCGGCACCCGGAGCAACTGAAAATCTGGTGGTAACGTTGTTACCAACAGGTGGCGTTGCGTTCCCGAGTGGACCAGTTAACTACGGAATAATCCAACCTGGAGCTAGCGGGTCCGGTGATTTCCACTTCTTCGCCGATGCTGACTGCGGCGAAAACATCACACTTACATTCCGACTTCAAGATGGTCCGGTTGACTTAATAGTCACGCAAACGGTTACCTTGGGCCAACTTATATCGGCAGACATTCCCATCGAGAACTTTGACGGTGTTACTGCACCGGCATTGCCAGCGGGTTGGACCACCGTTCGCAGTAGTACGGCGACCGGTGCAGTGCCACTCTGGGTTACCTCGACTACGAACAACAACACGCCGCCAAACTCGGCCTTCAGTGGCGGTTCAGCCATCCCGTCAGACAACAGTCTAACGTCACCAGTGGTCGCAGTTCCGACAGCTCCGGCGATCGGACATCAAGCTGGTGTGCAATTACTTTTCCGTACGAACTTCAACACGGAACAGGGCTTTGACGGTGGTGTATTGGAAATCAGCATCAATGGCGCCGCCTTCCAGGACATCCTGGCGGCGGGTGGCAGCTTCCTTGCAGGCGGCTACACACAACCTATTGGTGACACTGACAGTGTATTGACCGGACGGCAAGCATGGACCGGTAACTCCGGAGGTTACATTCAGACGATAGTGAACCTACCGGCTTCGGCCCAAGGGCAGAACGTCCAATTGCGTTGGAGAACCGCGTTCGACACGGGCACCAACCCAAATGGCGGTGGCTTGCGCATAGACACAGTCGCCTTCAGGACAGTCACTTACGTCTGTTGCGAAGGTGCTTGCGTCATAAGTTGTCCGTCGAACATCACTGTCAATAACGATGCCGGACAGTGCGGCGCGATCGTGAACTATCCAATGCCGACATACACCGGCAACTGCGGCACAGTTGCAGCCAGTCAAGCCTCTGGAACGTTCTTCCCAGTTGGCACGACAACAGTAACTGTTACCGGTACAAGGTTGGATGGATCAACCGACTCGTGCTCATTCACTGTTACAGTAAATGACGTCGAGCCTCTTCAGGTGAGTCAAGTCACGGTGGACCAACCGTCCCTGTGGCCACCGAATCACCAAATGGAGCTCGTCACTCTCAAATACACGACCAGTGATAACTGCCCGGTCAAGTGCACGGTGACTGTTACGAGCGACGAAGCAGTCAACGGTACCGGCGACGGCGACACCAGTCCCGATTGGGAAGTCGTTGACGATCATCACGTGCGACTCCGAGCCGAACGCTCTGGCAACGGTAACGGTCGCACCTACACCATTACAGTTACCTGCGTAGACTCTGGAGGACACACCGTGGTTCGAACGGCAACCGTGACTGTGCCGAAGAGTCAGGGTAAAGGAAAAATAAAGTAACGACTCTTTGAGTCTTTACTTTGCAAACCAAAAGGGTGCTTTCCCAAAAGGTCAGCACCCTTTCTTTCTCTTCGCTCCGTTCAAAAGATCATTGGTCATATATCATTTGAAATTTCTCATTTGTCATTTGTCTTCGGTCGCTGGTCTTCGGTTTTTGAACTTAGATCTTTGACCTCTTAGAATTCTGGTAAAACCGAAAACTAAGACAAATGACAAATGAGAAATTTCAAATGATATATGACCAATAAATCCGTTTCCTAGACACCCAGGATATCTACCAACTCTTGAACGGCCGAGGCACTCTTCTGTAGAGCAATTCTCTCCTCAGCCGTTAGGTTGATCTCAATGATCTGTTCCAAACCTCTAGCACCCAGTTTGCACGGGACTCCAACGTATAGACCATTAACCCCGTACTCACCTTCGAGATACGCCGCGCAAGGAAGAATCTTCTTCTTATCCTTTAGTATCGACTCAGTCATCTCTACGGCAGCCGCGGAAGGAGCATAGTAAGCCGAGCCAGTCTTCAAAAGGCTTACGATCTCAGCTCCACCACCAGCTGTTCGTTTCACTATCGCGTCAATCTGATCTTTCGGGAGTAATTCGGTGATCGGAATACCTGCGCAGGTTGAATAGCGCGGCAGTGGTACCATGGTGTCGCCATGTCCGCCGAGAACAAATGCCGTAACGTTCTCCACTGATACGTCTAACGCCTCTGCCAAGAAACAGCGCATGCGAGCTGAATCAAGAACTCCAGCCATTCCGATGACGCGGTGTTTTGGAAGTCCCGATCGTTTCAAAGCAACCTGACACATCGCATCCAGTGGATTTGAGACGATGATTAGGATCGCGTTAGGTGATCGACGAACGCATTCGTCGACAACCTTCCCCACGATATCAGCATTTGTCTTTAGCAAGTCATCACGACTCATGCCTGGCTTACGCGCCAGACCCGCAGTGATGATCACGACGTCTGAGTTTTCAGTGTCGTCGTAAGTGTTGGCGCCTACCATTCGCACGTCGAAACCTTCAATCGGAGCAGCTTGAGCAAGGTCGAGAGCTTTTCCCTGTGGTACACCCTCGACGATATCAACCAGCACAACATCCCCAAGTTCCTTGGCGGCGAGCCAATGTGCCGCCGTTGCGCCGACGTTTCCGGCCCCTACAACAGTGATTTTCTTTCGCGAACCCATATCTTCTTCATTCCTTTCCCGTCAGTGGACAGATTGGAAGGCACTGGACAACGTGGCCCTCTCAGTAGATTAGCTAATAAAAGTGCTAGGATTTGAAAGAGCGGAGTTTACAAGCGCGTTCGAGAGAGTGTCAAGAAACCGATCCTCCGGTATTGATCTTGTCAGTACTACCTGCAGTAGAGACTGCGTGGAATGGGGTGACCGAAACGGGAGGCTGGGTCAAAAGTCGGACAGCATCGGCTTTACCCGGGTGGAGTATCAACTTTGTGCTATTCCGAGTCACTTATTCCATTTGGAGACACCACCGACTTTAGTCACGTGGAGTTTCAACTTTATGAGTTCAGACTTCGAAAATCCATTTCCTGAGCCGGTGGAGATCGAAATCACCGACATCTTCGACCTACACACCATCCCACCACGTGATGTAAAACGAGTGGTTGAGGAATACTTGCTGTTGGCCCACGAAAAGGGGTTCCGCAGCGTCAGGATCATCCACGGCAAAGGTATAGGCGTACAAAGAGAAATGGTTCGGACAATCCTTGCCCGAACTACGTTTGTTATCGATTGGACTGATGCGCCTCCCGAGGCAGGAGGATTAGGTGCTACGATTGCGAGACTGGAACAGTGACTTAGCTAATCCGTAAGACGACGCAGGCGCTGCAGTTCTTCGAGATGGCCTTCATCGTGCTCCCACATCATCTCTAACAATCGAGTGAGACTTGTTTCTCCAATGCCCTGAAACTCTCCAGTTCGTCTCAGATCTGTATCGTCTAACTCACTGAGCAGATCTATGTTCTCTTTGCGCTCCTGCCCGAACGATTCGAGTGCAGCCGCGTGATCTTGATTGTTGTAGTCACGTTCTATGGCAAGTCTGGCGCCGTCGATATCCGGCAGTGAAGGTTTATCCTCGTTGAGAATTCGTCTGATTCGGACCGAGTATCCTTCCAACTCAATATCTCGCAAGTGACAAATACTCTCGAGTATTGAGAACTCGTCTGACGACTTCGCCTTTAGCGAATCGAGCGGTAGGTTGCGGATCAGTTTTTCGATTTGGTTGGGTGTTTGAGAGAGATTTAGAAGTAGCTCTTCAAAATTCTCCTGGGCATGGTCAGTCATTTGCACAACTCCAAGCCCAGTTTAATTCAACTTCCACATCCCGAGAAGCCACCAGCAACGCTTTGGCGATCTTCAAATTTCAAGTTTGAAATCTGACGGCCCTAACTCACTGCGGCAACCTCGGCAATTGGCGCGACCCCTTCCTTCATTAGCTTGTACTCAACCGAATCAGTCAAACCTCGCCAACTTGCTTCCACAATATTTGCCGACACTCCAACAGTGCCCCATTCGCACTTACCATCACCCGACGTAATCAACACCCGAACCAAACTCGCGGAACCTGTGAGCGATCCCTTAATAACGCGTACTTTGTAGTCGATCAATCGCACTTCACTCAACGATGGATAAAACTTTTCCAAAGCTCGCCGCAAAGCCTGATCCAAAGCATTGACTGGACCATTACCACTTGCAGCGGCATGTTCGACTGACGACCCAACACGAATCTTCACCGTGGCATCACTCATCGGCATCGCCGTACCACGATGTTCATCGATGACGCGAAATCCCAGTAACTCAAAATAAGGTTCTGGCTTACTACGTAGCTTGTTAACGAGTAGTTCGAAACTTGCTTCTGCCGCTTCGAACTCGAGACCGTCGTGCTCCAAGCGCTTCAGTTCTGCAAGTAACTGTTGTTCTTCACCTAGTTCTATTTGTAACTCTCTTGCCTTTGCAAGTAAGTTCGATCGTCCAGAAAGATCTGACACAAGGACCCTGCGGCGATTGCCAACCAGCTCAGGCGAAATGTGTTCATAAGTCTGTGGATTACGTTCGACCGCTGACACGTGCACTCCGCCTTTGTGGGCAAAAGCACTGTCACCGACGTAGGCTGCGCTCGAGTTGAGCGAAAGATTCGCCATCTCGCTAACAAAGTGCGCAGTCTCGCGGAGTCGCTTCAAACCATCGACAGCCAGCACTCTTTTTCCAAGTTTCAATTCAAGATTGGGAATGACCGAGCAGAGGTTTGCATTTCCACAGCGTTCACCATACCCGTTGATTGTGCCCTGAACGTGAGTAGCACCCGCCTGAACTGCAGCCAGAGTGTTCGCAACCGCAAGTTCTCCATCATTGTGACAATGAATTCCAACCGGAACGTTTATGGATTCCAGCGCATGACGCGTAGCTCGCGTGATGTCATCCGGGAGACTTCCCCCATTTGTATCGCAGAGCACAATTCGTTTTGCTCCTCCACCTGCTGCCGCTTTGAGTGTGGCTATTGCGTATTCAGGATTACTGTAATAACCATCGAAGAAATGTTCGGCGTCGTAAATTAGCATGTCAACGCGTTTTGAAAGGTACTGAACCGTGTCTTCAATTATTTCCAGGTTTTCGTCCAAGCTGGTCCTAAGTGCCTCTCTGACATGCAACTCCCAGGACTTTCCAAAAACGGTAACGACTGGTGTACCAGCAGCGACCAATTCCTGGATATTTGCATCTTGATCACATGAATTGGACCTTCGACGTGTAGCCCCAAAGGCACAAATCCGCGCGTGCTGAAGTTTCAGGCTTGCAACGTCCTGAAAGAACGCCACATCTCTGGGATTGGAACCTGGCCAGCCACCTTCAATGTAATCGACGCCAAGCGAATCTAATTCTTGCGCGATTCGCAATTTGTCGGCCACCGAGAAGTTAATGGCTTCTCCTTGAGTACCGTCGCGAAGAGTAGTGTCGTAGATCTCAATGCGTTCGTTCATTTTACTCCAACGGGTTCGAGCGCCACGTAATCCAACCAACTCAGGTACCTGGGATCACGACCGGCGACAGCGTCAAAGAAGACTTGCTGAATCTTTTCCGTTACCGGGCCACGTTGACCAGAGCCGACAGCGCGACCGTCAATTTCCCGAATCGGTGTAACTTCGGCAGCCGTTCCCGTAAAGAAGGCTTCGTCTGACTCGAGCAAGTCTTCAAGTGCAAGTGGTCCAACAAGGACCTGGTAACCAAGGTCTCGAGCAATTTGAATAACTGCATCGCGAGTAATGCCCATCAGTATTGAGTCGTTCTCGTCGTTAGTCCGCAGACTTCCGTCCTTGACTAGGAAGAGATTTTCACCAGAGCCTTCTGCGATCTGCCCATCAGAATTCATCAGCAAGGCTTCATCAAAACCTCGAGCAACTGCCTCACGGACAGCGAGAATAGAGTTCAGATACTGCCCGCATGCTTTTGCAGTCGTGGGCAACATGTTTGAGTGAAATTTTTTCCAGGGTGAGACAGTGATCCGAACGCCTTCTTCAAGACCAATCGCTCCGAGGTACGCAGCCCAGGGCCACGCAAGTATGGCCACTTCGACCGGGCACTTGGCTGGATGCAGGCTGAGACTACTACTGCCGAAGTAACAGATGGGTCGCACGTAACAACTATTGAACTCGTTGCGACCAATCAGTTCGCGTATAGCTTCTGAGAGTTGTTCCCGCGAGTAAGGAATTGGCAGGCCATGGACTTGCGCGGATGCGTATAGCCGATCCAGATGAGCATCAAGTCGAAAGATAGCTGGCCCATCGATGGTTTCGTAACAGCGCATGCCTTCAAAGACGCCACTACCATAATGGAGAGCATGTGTTGAAAGATGAGTCGTGGCCTCGGCCCAGGGGATAAACTCACCATTCTTCCAGACCCATTTTGAATGTTCAAAACTCATGACAATCAGAGCCGGGCGCTGTCACGCCGGCCCACCTCCCTTCCCGGTACTGTTCGGAAGTTCTAAATCTCACTCGTTCTCCTGCTAATGCGGTTCTGGAAAAAGGGCCATCAACTTTCGTTGATGGCCCATTAGAAGCTTAGACGTCAATAGGCCATCAAGTTGGTTGAAGGCTAATGACGATGATGTACGGGAGAACCAGAGAAAGCTTAACGGACGCACTATCCGCCATAACAGTTAGCAGGGCTGAAAAGTAGCTGATGTGCGTCCGTAATATCATGCTTTTCCGGCTCTATCTGGTGAACGACAAACCACTGACCACCAATACTCTAGCTGGCTAGGTGCTATTTGAACAATTGATTATTTTTAGGTGACTATAAATGGAGTACACCCTGGATTTTCCTGAAGGGCTACTAAGGTCCTACCGACACCCTTCAGTAGCTCTAACGAATCCACCACTCAAGCTCTTCTGTCGGACCGCGTACGTCTCGTGCGCTAACTCCCGTTAGAGACTTCTTAAGAATGCTTGCTTACAACACTAGGAGGTACCCTCCGTACCGAGGCGCACGGGACGTACGCGCTCCGACAGAAGAGCATGCCCGTCAATTCGACACCAGCCACTAAAGTGCAACGGCACCCTTCAGTAACTCTAACGAACCCCCATTCAAGCTCTTCTGTCGGACCGCGTACGTCTCGTGCGCTAACTCCCGTTAGAGACTTCTTAAGAATGCTTCTTTACAACACTAGGAGGTACCCTGCGTACCGAGGCGCACGGGACGTACGCGCTCCGACAGAAGAGCATGCCCGTCAATTCGACACCAGCCACTAAAGTGCACCGGGTTGATCTGGTAGGATACGAAGCACGGTTCAGAGTGGTCTCAAATAATGAAAGCTTGCAGGCACGACGATTGAATGCTCAAGATTCGCGCCGAGAAGTATCTAGTTGTCACGATCATCGCAGTTGCCGCCTTCCTTAGGTTCTACCGGTTGGGTGAGAAGCAACTCTGGCTGGACGAACTACTACAAGTAATACACTCTTCGCCTCAACGCTTAGGTCAGTTATTGCTCGCGGTCACAGAAGACCGAGGCGCAACACCGCTCGATTATCTCATTCAGCATTTTTTTGTTGCAGTCCTTGGGCATTCCGAATCCGCGGTTCGCTTTCATGCTGCGCTGTTTGGCACTCTGTCTGTCGGCGTCTTGTATCTACTAACCCGAGAGCTATTCGACATCCGAACCGCGCGCCTGGCCGCACTGCTCTACGCCGTTTATCCACTACATCACCACTACTCGCAGGAGGGTAGACCATATGCTCTCTTCACCTTCCTGACGCTGTGTTCTTACTTAGCCTTTTACAAGTTGCTGACCAAGAATAATCTGATGCGACAAATATCTTTCGCACTCATCACAACTGCCCTGCTCTACGCGAGTTACTTCGGGTTCTGGGTGATTGTGTCGCAGATAGTTATGCTTGGTTTGTTACGTCGCGAGACCATTCGAGAGTCGTTCACCAAAGATCCAAAGATCGGCAGCTTCAAAGTATTTATCCCCGCGATCTTAGTTTCACTGATGCTCTTCGCTCCTTGGCCGATACTCGCGTCGAGAACCATCTATGGTTATCAGACGTCGCCGTGGAAGCTCAACTGGGAAGTGCTGCCATTGGTAGTGCGTGAGATTAGCGATAGAAGTTATCCATTGTCGTTGATGCTGATTCTTCTCGCGGCGTTCGGGGCATTCAAAGCCGTAGATGAAAAGCGCGGGCAGCTCGTTCTGTTGCTCTGCTGGTTTCTGCTACCAATACCACTCATCATCTTAACCGTCTGGTATCAAGAGTACTTCTTTGCGATTCGACAAATTCTCTTTACCACTCCTGCACTTTACATTCTTGTCGCACGCGGAATCCTGAGCGTGCCAGAACTATTCCCAGTCTCAGGAACGGCTCGTTGGGTGGCTCGGATTCTCCCGCTCTCAACCATTCTGATCACGTCTTTGGTAGTAATAGCACTGCACCTTCCTGATAAGAGAGCCGATCTAAAAGGAGTGGCAACTTTTCTGAACGAGAGAACTACGGACCAGGATGTGATTGTTGCACCCGGGATCTCGGATTTCCTTGGTTACTATGTGCCCCGCCTCAACACGCGGTTTCGCAATGTGTCCACACTTTCTGTTACTGAGAGCCTAAACGGCAAGAAGGTCTTTATCGTGGATTCACGATACACATCTGCGGAGGAACGCAGGTTGACAGCTCAATTAGTCAACCTGATAGACAGCTCTAAGACTCGGAAATTCGATTTTAGAGGAGACATCCAAGTCGTTGAGGTCCAGTCATTCGAAAGTGGTTCGAACAAGGCTAAGCCTTGATACCAGCTTTTCAGGAACCAGTTGGGGAAACGCTTCTCCCGTGTCTCATAAGCTGCCAAATTGAGAGAAGCAGCAGCGATAACAAGGCGACAGCACTTATCGCCTGGCCTGCACGCTCCTGAGGAATTGGCTGCCTGCGAAGAACGATGATGTGGTTTCCGGCTGGCACAATAATGCTGACCAGTCCGTGAGGCTTTGACGCTACTACCGTTAGCTCGACCTGCTCATCCCGGAGTTGGGCCACCCAACCCGGATAATAGAATTGCGAGACGACAACTTGCGAAGGGACAGAGTTGTTAATGCGAAGATCCATTTCCTTCCAAGTCCAACGCTCAATCGCAACTTCACCTCTTCCTCCGATAATTGTTGTCTTTCCCGAAGCGTCGCATTGTTTTTGCATTTCTTGAAGCAGCGCGGGAACTGCCGAGGTGCCGCCTGACTGGGCGGATCTTACCTGAAACTGAGGAACCTCCGGCCCCTCTTGAAGTTGCTTAAACCTTCGGGCAGTCGATTCTTGATCAGGACTCAACGCCGGGTACGCGGACCAGGCCCTGGCGAATGTGTACTGAGCCCAATGAATTGAAAACAGGACCACGAGAATTATCAACAGACGATCTCGCGAGATAAGCGGTTGCTGCAGCCTATCAAATGCCAGTGCGAGGAGAGGAGTCGCAGCGAGAGTGAGAAGTGTGTTGAACCTCCAGGGAAACTGAAGCATTTGAAGTGGAAAGACTAGTATCCAGATGGGTTTGCTAAGTGGCGTCATCATGAACAACGACCACGCGGCAACTATGGCCCAGAGCTTTGCCTGTCGTTTCTGATCTCCCAAACACTTGAGACGGCAAACGAGAAACGCGACCAGGACCAGGGTACTTACCTCAAGCGCAAACCACACGTACCTCAGTGAAGATCCTTTTCCCAAACCGAATAAGAACCAGCGACTGTAAATTGAGTCTGCGGTAATGAAGTCAAGGTGGATGAAGTTTCCAGTCGTTATTGAGGGCAGCCAGAAGATGGCAGATAGTCCGGCACCGATTGTCATCGCCAGCGCCGTTTTGCCGGTTGTGGTCCATCTTTTCTCAGCGGGAGCCAGACACGCCGCATAGCAGAGAGGAATCGGCGAAAATATCAGAGTCGTCAGCAGGTGAGTGAACATTAGGGCCGCGAAAACAAGCGCGAGGCAGGGCATCGAGTGTTTTTGCGAGCGCGCAACGGCATACGTGAAATAAAGTATGAGTGGCATCCAGGCGAAGACCCAAAACTCCGCAAAGGCAGCACGAGCGTATAGGTCGTAGGCAAGGTGGTACGGCATCAACATGTACAAGACTGAAGCCAGGAGCGCCGCACGCCGGCTGGTGATTTGAGAGAGCCACAACCATGAGAAAACCCCAGATGAAATCAACGCCACCGTCGCCGATAGACCAAGCTGGCGCAATCCATAGGCGTCGGAAGCAAAAAGTGGCTTTATAAGACTGGTGAGATAGTAAGGAAGCGGCGGATAGAAATAGAAAGTAGGGCTCCCAAAGCCGCAGTTCATTCCAAAAAGCCAGCGCGGATAAATATCGCCAGACCAAAGTTGTTGAGAAAATCGAGAGTAGTAGATCGCGTGAACGATCCCGTCGTCTGAATAAAAAGGAATCCCGTACAACAATGCTGGCAGGGCCAGTAAGGCGCCTGCAGCTACGATGACGAGAAGATATTTTGAGTTGAGCAGTAAGCCGAGCTTGTGCATCGAATCCCGACTTATACAGGATTCGGGTGTCAATAACTATCCAGTTAAGAGCCATGTAACAGCTCTGGGTTACCTTTAGTTCAATAAAAACTTAACAGTAACTGAAAAGCGTAAAGAGTATGGTTGGAAAGACTCTTCTCCACTATCGCATTGTGGCGAAAATTGGGGCCGGTGGTCAGGGTGCAGTCTACAAAGCCAGCAATACAAAACTGAACCGCACTGTTGTCCTGAAAATTCTGCCGCCCGAATTGACTGCCAGTGGAGTCAACCTGAAACGCTTCGAACGCGAAGCTCGTCTCGCCTCTTCTCTGGACCACCCAAATATCTGTGCTGTCTACGATCTGGTCTTCCACGATGACGTGCATTTCATCGTTATGCAACACGTGGAGGGCTTGAACGTTCGTGAACTCGTTAATGGTCGCCCACTCGAGTTGAAAAGCGCGCTCTCGATTGCGATTCAGGTGTGTGAAGCTCTTACCGCAGCTCACAATCGCGGCATAATCCATCGAGACATTAAGGCCAACAACGTAATGGTCACTGAGGACGGCCAGGTAAAGATACTAGATTTCGGGTTGGCTAAACTCCTCGACGAAAGAACAGAAAACCGGAAGGACAGCGACCGAACACACTTAACAGAAGTTGGCGTCCCGTATGGCACCGCAACCTATGCCGCACCGGAGCAAGCTCAGGGTTTGCAGGTCGACGCACGGGCGGACATCTTCTCGACTGGTGTATTGCTCTATGAGATGTTGACTGGCAAATGGCCATTTGAAGGCAAGACTGTAATAGACGTGCGCTACGCAGTGCTTCACGACACGCCGCAGCCTTTGACAAAAGCACGGCCAAATCCAGCTCCGTCGCGACTACAAGAGATTCTTGATCGAGCATTGGCGAAGGATCCGAAAGATCGGTATCAGAAAGTTACGGAGTTGCGCGACGATTTGCGACAGGTCTTGCACGATCTTTCCGTTGCCGATGATCCGCAATTCAAAGAACAGCTCGCCCCGTTTGCTCCAAGACATCTTTCACGTCCTGGCGTTTTAACTCGTTCATTAGACAGCATCTCGTTTCGGACCGGAGTGAATAAACGTGTCGTTGCCTTTGGAGCAGCGGCGGCCCTTGCTCTCACACTGATTCCGTTGGGGATACTGTTTTTCGCGCGACATAAAGGTACAGCATCCTATGTCACTCCTGCGTTGCGACTCCACGGTTCAAATACCATCGGCGCGCAATTAGCTCCGGCGCTAGTTGAGGCGTTTCTCCGGAAACAAGGTGCCACGGAGGTCAGGACTGCCGGTAGTGCAAATCCTGATGAAGCGATCGTGTCAGGAATCTTGCCGGATAAAGCTACTCCGACGATCATCGAGATCAGCTCACATGGATCGTCGACGGCATTTGTTGACCTGCTCAATGACAATGCCGATGTTGGACTTTCATCACGCAAGATCAATACAAACGAGGTCAAGAACCTAGCTACATTCGGCGACCTGACATCACCTGCAAGCGAGCATATTCTCGGTCTCGACGGGATCGCCGTTATCGTAAATCGCGAGAATCCAATCGATTCGCTGACCAAGGAACAGGTTGCGAAGCTATTCTCTGGGGAGATTACCAATTGGGATCAGGTCCAAAGTCCCGGTGGTGTAGTTAAGATTTATGCACGAGACGACAAGTCAGGTACCTTTGACTCGTTTAAGGCATTAGTCCTCGCTAACAAACAACTCGTATCAAGTGCACAGCGCTTTGAGGACAGCATTACCCTTTCCGATGCTGTTGCGCGCGATCCGAATGGAATTGGTTTCATTGGTCTGCCTTACATCCGAGACTCCAAAGCAATCGCGATCTCCGAAGGTAATACGGCACCACTGTTACCAAATAGTCTCACTGTAGGAACGGAGGATTATCTTCTTTCACGCCGGCTGTACCTCTATACAAAATCCACCTCACAAAATGCATGGACAACTAAGTTTATCGAGTTTGCTCTTTCAAGTGAGGGACAACGTATAGTTGGTGAAAGTGGTTTTGTGCCGCAAACTGTTAAAGCCGAAAACACCACCATAGCGGAGAAAGCACCTTCCGAGTATAAACGCCTGACCGAGGGTGCGGAGAGACTGTCGCTGAATCTTAGATTTCGCAAAGGCGGCAAAGATCTCGACAACAAAGCGCGACTTGATCTGGATCGCGTCGTAAATTTCATTACGGATCTAAAGTTTACAGGTCAAAACATCCTGCTCTTCGGTTTTGCAAATGATGGGATTGATAACGAGGAAAACGTCGCACTCTCGAAAGAGCGTGCGCAGCTCGTCGCCGAGCAGTTCAAGCGTCGTGGCCTCACGCCCATCGTAGTGACGGGCTTCGGCGATTCAATCCTGGTCGCTTCGAGTTCGACCGAAGAGGGCAAGGAAAAAAATCGTCGGGTGGAGTTGTGGCTGAAGCGTTAACTCATGTCCGACATGCTTTAGCTTGTCGTATACATGAAAGACGGTCTGATTATTTCTCGGATTCATGTTTCGATGAGACGACAAGCTAAAGCTTGTCGGACATTTGGGGTATTAACGTGAATTTCCAAATTCCTTCACGCCAACTTAACTTCACCTATCTATAATTTTTCTACTCGATAAATCGAATTTCTACCGCTCAACTTTTTGAAACCTATCCCGAGAGGTTTCGGCTCTGAAGTGTGTCTAGATTGGAAGACGCTTACCAAAGGGGGAGATCAATGTCGAATAGAAGAAAGTTTCTTCAGGGCATGGCGGCAGCTTCAGGTGCCGCCATGATGGGGAAGCTCGGCCATTTGCCTAACGTATTAGCTCATCAGGAAGCACTGCTCCAAAGTAAAAAGTTGCCACCAGCAAGCGAATCCGGTATCGACCATCTTGTTGTTGTCATGATGGAGAACCGTAGCTTCGATCACTTTTTCGGGTGGATTCGCAACGCTGATGGAAAACAAGCCGGACTAAGTTACATCGATCCGAATGGAACTGCACACGCGACTTACCACCTTGCCAACGACTTTATTGGCTGTGGACATCCTGATCCGGATCATTCATATCAAGGAGGGCGTCTTCAATACGACAGCGAGCGGATGGATGGATTCTTGCTGGATGCTCGCAACGATATTTACGCTCTCGGATACTACACCAAACCGGATCGACCATTTCACAATTCTCTTGCTACCCATTACACGATCTGCGATCGCTACTTTTGTTCGTTCCTCGGGCCGACCTTTCCTAATCGAATGTTTAGCCACGCAGCACAAACTGACCGCTTGAGTAATACATTCACGCTTTCTACACTGCCGACTATTTGGGATCGCCTCGCTGCGGCGGGTGTTAGCGGCACTTACTACTTCTCGAACCTACCATTCCTGGGCCTATGGGGGCCTAAGTACATCTCAATCTCGCGTCCTTATCAGCAATTTCTATTAGATGCTGCCGCAGGAACGCTACCTTCGGTATCGTTCGTCGATCCGCGCTTCACACTAACGGACACAGGCGACGGAAATGACGATCACCCACACGCAGACATTCGCGCCGGCGATCAATTCCTGGCGGAGACTTTCTTTGCCGTAGCGAATGGCCCGCTCTGGCCACGCACAGTGTTCGTGATCACCTATGATGAATGGGGTGGGTTCTTTGACCACGTCGCACCGCCTCGAGTAGCGGCTGGTAACCAGGTTGATTCAGATCTTGTCGGTGGCAACGCGTTACTTGGCTTCCGGATTCCGGTTTGCATCGCCTCGCCCTTTAGTGCCCGCGGTCCAGGTAACGATCAGAATAATAGACAGAGTAGCCGGGTCGTAAGCTCTCTCTTCGATCACACCTCTATTCTCAAGTTCATAGAGTGGCGCTGGCAACTCTCAGCGCTTACAGCTCGAGACGCTTCCTCGAGCATTACAAACCTTGCGCATGCTCTCAAGTTCGATCATCCAGATTTTTCGGTACCCGAACTTCCTCTTCCACCGTCAGCCCCACCATTCTCTTGTGTGACGGCAAGTGCAAGCCTGGCCAGGGGCACTGCGGAGAACGAAGAGAATGCATGGGAGGGCCTGCGGGATTCCGGTTTGCTGGATGAGTGGAATCTACCCCTGTAAATCCGTATCAAGGAGTTGGGCGATGCCTCATCCTCGCCCTTCTCCACAGCGGAGAATCTTCGACAAGTTCTCGTCCGAATAATTTCATACCAACGACGAAGCGGAAAGATGCGCAGTATTACTGCACTGTTGTAACGTGGTCTGCAAGAGGTGCATGATCAATTGGCAAGTGACCGGTCAGGTTTTGCAAATAAGGAAGGCAAGGGATGAAAGTAGGATTTATTGGGCTTGGGAATATGGGATCAGCGATAGCTCGCAATCTGATCCAGGCGGGACACACTCTCACGGTTTATAACCGGACGCGAAGCCGTGCTGAGCCGTTTGGATCGTTGGGCGCAAGGATTGCGGAAACACCAAGTGAAGCTGTCGGCGATGTCGAGGTGCTCTTCACGATGATGGCGGATGACGCCGCAGTGGAAGCGGTCATCTTAGAGCCCGGCAACGCCCTTCAGGCGCTGCCTGCCGGCGCCGTTCATATCTCCATGAGCACCATCAGCGTGGCCTTGTCACGTCATTTAGCTGAAGCACATAGAGAAAGAAAGCAACACTATCTGTCCGCACCAGTGTTTGGCCGCCCTGAGGCCGCAGCCGCCGCGAAGCTTTTCGTTGTTGCCGCTGGGCCATCCGAACAGATCGAACGCTGTAGGCCGCTCTTCGACGCTATTGGACAAAAGACGTTCGTTGCCGGCGACGATGCTCACGCTGCCAACGTGATCAAGTTGGCGGGGAATTTCCTGATCACCACTGTTATCGAAAGTTTGGCCGAGGCCTTTGCGTTTGGCCGCAAGCTCGGAGTCGACCCGCAAACCTTTCTGGACGTTCTCACGAACTCGCTCTTCTCAGCGCCGATTTATCGAACTTACGGAAACATCATCGCGTCAGATAAATTCGAGCCTGCCGGTTTCAAATTGCCTCTCGGGCTTAAGGATAACCGTCTGCTGCTGGCAGCAGCGGAGGAGGCCAGAGTGCCAATGCCTATGGCCAGCCTGGTCCACGATCGGTTTGTAACTGCTCTGGCTCAGGGGTTGGCCGAATCAGATTGGTCCGCGATCGCGCGCGTCTCGTATGAAAGCGCTGGACTCCGGAAGGGGGCCGCCAAATGATTATCGGGCGCATGCACTGTGTGAGTGTCGATCAGAGGTGCATGCAATGTGATTTTAACAAGAATTGAACGGATGTTTCACAACTTCGGTTCTGTAACTAGCGTAGGCTTTCATGAAGATGAGACAGGCTTCTCTCGTACCTTGAAAGGAGAAATTATGAGCGAACATGAGAACACACGCTTAGTGCAACAGACTTATGAAAATACTAAAGCGGGCGACATTCAGTCCTTATTGAATTCGTTCGCCGAAGATATTGAGTGGGTACTGCCCGAGATGGAGAACGTTCCCTTCGCCGGAACCTGGCGTGGACGCGACGGGACTAGACAATTCTTCGGCAAAGTTTTCGAAGTGCAGGATGTTCTCGAATTCGAGCCTGAGGAATTTTTCGCTCAAGGCGACAAGGTGGTTGTGTTAGGACACTTCACCATGCGCATTAAGTCCACTGGCAGAGAGTTCAGTTCGAAGTGGGCACACGTTTGGACGGTCAGAGGTGGCAAAGTTACCCATTTCTACGAATACGTAGACACCGCCGTCGTGAGCAGAGCCTACACGGCCGCCCGCACTGCCGCAAAGACCCGATGACGTTGACCCGTGAGGTGATCCGGAACCGAATGAGAAACGAAATTCCGTGGGCCAATATCGTCTCGTTGGCAAAAATTGCATTAAAATGCTCTCGGTTCCAAATCTCCAGGGAGTGAGAACATTAATGCGGAATTTTAGCCGCGAATACTAAGGGCCGCGCCACATTCACAATGAATCCATCTTTAGTTTGGTAATCGAAGGCATCCGAATTGGAATGAGTGGATCGTAAAGCTAGAACAACGAGAGCCTGGAAGGCGGCGCACCAATACGAGCACCCAGGTTCGCAAATAGTGCGAACAGTTTCCCTCCGATCCATGTCAGGCTTGTCCAAGCACGCGAGCAACCAAGGCAAGAAAATCACAATAAACAAACTGCGTAAGTTGAAATGGCCCAAACCTTTAGGTTCTCATAAAACTTTAGGACCATTTGGACCAGTTTCCATGCCCGAACGGAACTCCTACAAGCAACTCGGCACAGCGATTGATACTAGACATAAGCGCCCCTAAAAGTAAGTCTCACGTTAACAAACATCCCTAAGTCAGATAGCGGAGGTAAGCTTATGAAGCTGGTAACTTTCAGGAACTCTCTCATGGTTGGCGGGCTGGCATTTTTGGTCCTAATGAGCGCTTCGTACGAAGCTCGAGCCCAAGGACGTGGTCGGGGCGAGTCCAAGGAGGACAAGAAATGCGCTAAGTTTGTGAACTGTCACGACGCCAGCGAAGGTCGTTTGGATGGACGTGGACCACGCAGAGAAACCGATAATAACAATTGGAGCTCGAGACGCTTCCGTCACGATCGGGACTTTGACAATTTTAGTGATCAGCAGCGACATCGGAGACATAACCGCGACCGGAGATTTGACCGGAACGGTTACTGGCAACATCGCAGGGAGATAAGCCGACATGAAACCTGGAGTCGCCGCGGCCGCTAGGCGTTCGAACTCGTTGGATTCATGTTTTGTTCCTTATGGCGTTTGGATACTGGTTAAGGCGTCATTTACCGCAGCAAGGAACTTAACTTCGTCATATCCAGTATAGGCATCGAATTGAACAGAGGAGTCTAAAGGTGACACGCCTTCGTGGCTCAGAAGATAACCAGTCAGGATTGAGTAGCCCGGAGATTTGCTTATCGTGTTGAGGAAAAAAACGTACCTTCCGCCAACCCTCGGCATACCAGCAGAGCCGACTTGATAAAGTAGTTTTCGGCCTCCGGGATACTTTACGTATCCACCTACACGTTCAATGGTAATAAACGATCCGTTTAGCGAGCTGTTAAAAGGCTTGAGGATTCGTTCGACGCGAACATCAAATTCTGAAAACACGCTCGTTTTGTCCTCAGAAACATGCGCTTCTGCGCTTACGACTTCACCCAAGAGTATTGCATCACTCTTTGCGACTGGAAGAGCTGGAAAATCGAATTGTCCTTCAGGCAGAAATGCTGCCCCACTGGTATCAGAATCAGGATTTCTGCTCACCAATCCCAATCCATTGTGCCTTATTTGCTTTTCCTTCAAGGCTGCACGCTTTGTAGGTTCGGTAGGCTCAGCCTCGACGAAATCAGCTGTTGGAAAGTTCTTTTTCCGCTCCTCATCCTTTTGAGTCCACAACAATGGTTGCATCGCTGCGGTTTGGTTTACGCCCTTAATCTTGGTCTTCTGGGTTGCTAACGCGATTGTGGCCGTAACAATAAAGAAGGTAAGGAATAGATACATCAGCCGGTGAGTTTGCATTTTTACAGGCTCCTGAGAAGTTGAATAGGGGCGAGATTAAATTTTGGTGCGGAATCTTGGCGAAAGTCTACTCAGTAAAACTGGTGCCCCCGGCGCGATTCCAACGCGCGACCTTCCGCTTAGGAGGCGGACGCTCTATGCAGCTGAGCTACGGGAGCACAAGGAGATGAATCGTAAATGGAAATGGGATAAAGAGCAAAGTTTGCGGTTTGTACTTTGTACTTTGTACTTTGCGCTTTGTCCTTTGTACTTTGATCAACCTCACAATTAATAAGTCGGGGTGAATAACGAACAAAGCACAAAGTACAAAGACCAAAGTCCCAAGCCCACCCTTATGACTGATACTTGATCAACGACCTCACGTCGTATCCGGCCAACTTTTCACGGCCAGGCAAAAATTCCAGCTCCACCACAAAAACCAGACCGACAATGGTTCCACCTAACTGTTCGACCAGATCGACAACCGCGCGCGCCGTTCCACCGGTAGCCAACAAATCATCGGCAATCAAAACGCGATGTCCATCGCCAATAGCATCGCGATGTATCTCCAACGTATCCTGACCGTATTCGAGGTCATACGAAATCGAAGCACATTCAGCCGGCAACTTTCTCGGCTTGCGAACCGGGACAAAGCCAGCTCCCATGTGATAGGCGAGCGCGGGCGCAAAAATAAAACCTCGCGCTTCGACTCCAATGACTGAGTCAACTTTTTGTCCCTCAAACTCCCGAGCGAGTGCGTCAACAGTGTTGCGTAGCCCTTCAGGATGTTTGAGTAGGGTTGTTATGTCGTAGAAGTTAATGCCTGGCTTTGGAAAATCTGGTACTTCACGAATTAGAGATTTTAGGTGGTCCATTGGTTAGCTGAATGTGTCCTTTCGTTTTTGGGTCTTTGGTCTTCGCGTAATCCGTTCGAACCAATCAACTCTCTGCGCGTCCTCTGCGAACTCTGCGACTCTGCGGTGAACTTATGTTCGTCAGCTGAGAATTAACCGCCAGAGGCGCAGAGTTCGCAGAGGACGCGCAGAGAGTTGAAAATAAATCCGTCAGTCATTTTTCAATCCGAAACAACGTATACGTTCCGGTTGGTTCAACATTTATTTCTTCCAACTGATCGACCACTGACCATTGGGGCCCAGCTGCAAGGTCGTGTTTGAACGCCTCGACGTTTACAGCTGGTCCTTCTGCGTGCGCTTCAACAGTCCCATCTTCGCAGTTACGCACATAACCGACGACTTGATGTCTGGCTGCGGCGCGTTGAGCAAAGAATCGATATCCGACTCCCTGTACTTCGCCTCTTATCAAAAATTTTCTCGCTACACGTGTTGCCATCTCTTTATTCGCCCACTGACACCACAGCATAATATGACGACTCTCATCGACCGCGCATTGTAGCTTTTTTTGAAGGAGTCCGCTTGTGCGTGCGTATCTTAATGATTGTCGGTTAATAATTTTTTGTAGGTTTGCGCAAGTCTTCCTCTATAGATTATTAGGCTTTGATCTTTACAAGGCCACGGGCTTGCCCCGTGGTTGTTACGCTCGTTGCTATCTGTGATCTGGTTTTTCCGTCCGGCGCGCTGGCGCGCGCGGAGTGGGATTCAGGCGAGGCTGTCTTAGCAACGAGCGTTAGAGACCACCGGACAAGCCGGTGGCCTAAAGTCTGCTTGATACTCTTTGGGTTAAAGGACCTTTCACGACTCTAGCTCGCAACTTATCAAAAATCCGGAACTCACCTGGAAACTTTACTGACGACGCTCACGTAGTAAACTCAACTGTGATGAGAGTGCGTCTAAGTTTGTCCGCAGTAAGCTTCTCGTCCAATTCTGCGTAGCTCAAATCTTGTTTTTGGAACTAAATCTCAATAAATCGGCTGAAGTGTATTCCAAAAAATGGATCACGTTCAGTTAATTGAAGTGAGCTAAATCAAAGTGAGGACTCTCAAACTATGCGACGACTAGTAGTGAAATGCACCACGCTGCTTGTGCTTATTTCCATTGGTCTTTCCGCCGTACAAGCCAAAACGGTAAACGTGCCGGTGGTCTATTACAAACTTCCCAATGGACTCAAGGTAGTCATCTCTGAAGATCATATTGCACCAGTTGTCACTGTAAGCGTTTACTACAATGTTGGCTTCAGACTTGAACCTAAAGGACGCACCGGATTTGCCCATCTCTTCGAACACATGATGTTCCAGGGTTCCGCGAACGTTAAGAAGTTTGAGCATGCGAAGTACGTTGAAGCAAATGGTGGCAGCCTGAACGGGCACACCGATTTCGACTACACCAACTATTATCAAACTCTTCCGAGTAATCGTGTCGAGATGGCCCTCTGGCTGGAATCCGATCGCATGCGCTCACTCGATATCAGTCAAGAAAACCTCAAGAATCAACAAAACGTCGTGAGCGAAGAGGTTCGCGTCAACGTTTTGAATCAACCATATGCGTTCTTCGAGTGGATTGAACTCTGGAAGAATGCCTTCACCAACTGGAACAATTCACACAACGGCTACGGAGAGCTCGATGAGATCAACGCGGCAACCATCGAGGACGTTCGAAGTTTCTTCAAGACTTACTACGCTCCCAACAATGCGGTGCTTACGATTGTTGGTGATGTAGACGCAGCTGACGTTAAGAAGATGGTCGAGAAGCACTTCGGTGGAATCGCCTCACAACCGTTGCCGGCTAAGGTGGACCTGACTGAACCGGCTCAAACAAAGGAAAAGCGCGTTTCGCAAACTGACAAACTCGCAAATCTTCCCGCGTTGGCCACCGGCTATCATCTCCCCCCGCAAAGCTCGCCTGACTTTCCGGCAATGGCGTTGCTGGTCCAGATCCTTCAAGGCGATGACAGTTCGCGGTGGTATCAACGACTCGTCAAAGAGAAAGAGCTGACTCTGGATCTCACCGGTGGCTTGAACTACTTCGGAAATGAGTTTGATTACACTGGCCCGATGATCATGACCACGCGGACCACTTATAAGCCTGGTCACACTGCTGATGAAGTTTTGAAAGAGATGGACGCAGTGATCGCTGACCTCGTGGCCAAAGGAGTAACTGATAAGGAACTTGCCGACGCGAAAGTGAGATTCCGATCAAATTTCTACAGTCAGTTGGAGTCTAGTTTCGGGAAGGCTCACTTGTTGTCGGCTCTCGCACTATTTCGGGACGATCCGAATCTGATCAATACCCTGCTGACGCCTTTTGAGAATGTGACGGCTGCGCAAGTCAAAGTGGTAGCCGCAAAGGTTCTGGTGGCAAGCAATCGCACGGTGATCGACCGAGTCCCAGAGGCAAAACCTCAGACTGGTCAATGATTCCATCAACCGAAATCCGATACTCATGAAAGGTACTCATATGAAACTCTTTCTTACGGCAGTTCTCTTAAGCGTCGCCGCGATAACGACGTTCTCTCAACAGAAAACCCCTCCACCACCCGGAGCAGTTAGACCACTAAATCTTCCCAAGATCACTGAGAAGAAACTACCCAACGGATTAACTGTGGTCCTCGCACCGTTGCCAAATGTTCCGAAGGTTTCGGCAATTCTCACGTTCAGGTCGGCAACGAACGCGACTGATCGCATCGCACATCCTGGAATTGCACAAATCGCTGCGGGAGTTGCTAACGAAGGCACTGATTCACGTACCAGCATTCAAATCAAACAAGAACTTAGATCAATTGGTGGCAGTCTGGGGCTCGGTAGCGATGCTGACCAAACCACCATGACAGCAACGGCTCTTTCAGAGTTCTCGAGTCGAATGTTTGACTTGATGAGTGACGTGGCCCAACACCCGTCTTTCCCGGCAAACGAGCTAAAGCTGGCCCAGGAGAACACCATCCAGCAAATCAGAGCCGGACGCGCCAATCCTGGCTTTCTGGTTAACGAACGGTTTCAAAAAGCCGTCTTTGGGAATCATCCCTATGGCTTTGTGGTACCGGATGAAAAATCCATAAGTGCTTTGACGAGTGCTGACCTCAAAGCGTTTGTGGCGCAGTACTACATTCCAAACGCAGCGCACTTGATCGTCGTCGGCGATATAGATCTGGACAAGACTTTTGCCGAGATTGAGAAGGCCTTCGGAGGTTGGAAGAGTGGAACTATTCCGCCTGATGAGAATCCGCCTGTACCAACACGCGACAAGCGACAGATCTACTTTGTAAATCGGCCAGGCTCCATTCAGTCCGCAATCTACATCGGTAACGTTAGTATCCCGCGCAAGCACGCCGACTATTTTGCGATTCGTACGGCGGATACTATCTATGGCGGCTCGTTTTACTCGCGACTGACTCGTAATATTCGCGAGAGCAAGGGCTACACTTACTCTCCGTTCAGCGCTTCAAACACCCAGGCAAAAACTGGTTCGTATCTAAGTGGGGCGTTTGTTCGAAACGAGGTAACTGGTCCAACTCTATTGGAAATATTCTACGAGTTAGACCGCATGCGAGTCCTGCCTGTAACTGACGAGGAATTAAACGCAGCGAAGGAGTACAGCACGGGAAACTTTTCAGTCGAGCTGGCAAGCCAGCTTGGACTCGCCGGACGTATTAACACGGTCTACACGTATGGGCTTGATAAGAATTTCATCAATGACTTCCGTCCAAAGGTCGAAGGACTGACAAAGGAAGATATTCAAAAAGCGGCGGCGAAATATTTCGACACCTATCATGCTGCGATTGTGATCGTAGGTGATTGGGATAAAGTGAAGGACCAGGTAATACCCTTTGGAGACGTTACGATTTATGACTCCGAAGGAAACGTGGTAACGAAGAAGTAAGGCTGTCCTCTGCGTCTCGGCGTTCTCGAAGTCTCTGCGTTGAACCTGGTCGTACGTTACATTTCAATGCTGAGACGCAGAGAACGCTGAGACGCAAAGGAAGCGATTAGAGCTCAAAAACGATCTCCATAGAAAACAGCGGCGTTCCAAAGAGATCATGTGGGCCCTCAGTCGTGCGCTTAAAGCCAAACTTCTCATAGAGTCGAATCCCGCGGTCCAAAAACGGAGTAGTGCTCAAAAAGACTCGCCTGAAACCACTCACTCTCGCGTACTCTTTAACGTGTCCGAGCAACAATTCGCCGACTCCTTCGCCTCTCATACGGGGATGAACTGCCATTCCTCGCATGTATAGCGAATCATCTTCAACTTTTGCAGAAACCGTCCCTAGGATTTCATCGTTACCAATTACTATCCACACAGGTCCTTCGTCGATTCGCTTCTGTATCTCTCCGGCTTTGGGAGTTGTCGCAGCAAATCCTTCGGGTGTGTAGAGCGACTCATACTCGACAAATGATTCGTACAAAAGGCGTGAAATGCCCTCAACTTCCGCCGGTCCAGCAAGTTGAATTCGCCATTTTGGAATATCTCTATTCACGACTTAAGAGTATAACGCCGTCAAAACTGTGGGGTCTGTCCTTGGGCCCACCCATTTGGAGACTCATCAGTAGTACGTGACGGCTTGACCCTTCAGGCAATCGCAACCACTTTCAGGGTTGCGAGTATTCAACGATGCTTGGTTGATCCCAGGGTAGCCAAAGCGCAACCCTGGACTGAAGTTAGCCAACACCTTCGGTGTAAAAACATTTGCTCACACGCGTCTTGTCGGATACCAATCATGGGTCAATGGTCATTTGACATTTCCCATTTGTCATTTGTACCGAGGAGCCCACTGCGCTAGTTGCACATTGAGTTATAATAGAGCGGCCGGGAAGATTACCGGGTAGTTATTGACAAGGGGAACTATGGAAAACGTATTTGAGAATTACAAAGACAGTGCAATCGAGTTACTCGCAGCAGGATTCGAAAATCAACAATCAGAATCAACAACCCAAACTTCAACACCTAGCGATGATACCCTCATCGACGCTTATTCAAGAGCAGTAATCGAAGCCGCAGAACGCATTAGTCCGTCAGTTGTTTATATTGAGATCGGCCGCAAAGAATCAAATAATCCGCGGTCACGACGTCGCAACTCGGATGAAGTTGCCGGAAGTGGATCGGGTTTTATCTTCACTCCGGATGGATTCATCCTGACAAACAGTCACGTTGTGCATGGCGCCAACCGGATCAGTGTCGGTCTAACCGATGGACGACGAACTTCAGCGGAGTTAATTGGAGACGACCCTCATACAGACCTGGCAGTAATACGCATCAGCGCACCAAATCTAGTTCCAGCGCAACTTGGAGAATCTCAATCGATTAGAGTGGGCCAACTCGCAATCGCAATTGGCAACCCATATGGCTTTCAGTACTCGGTGACGGCTGGCGTAGTAAGCGCGCTGGGACGTTCATTACGAGCACAATCAGGACGTCTGATGGACGGAGTGATTCAAACTGATGCTGCTCTCAATCCAGGCAATTCGGGCGGACCACTGGTAAATTCACGTGGTGAGGTAATCGGTGTTAATACAGCGATGATTCTCCCCGCACAGGGCATTTGCTTTGCCACTTCCATCGACACAGCGAAGTTTGTAGCCAGTCGTCTAATACGAGACGGGCGCGTAAGTCGGAGCTACATCGGAGTTGCGGGACAGAATGTTCCACTCCCACGACGTATCGTTCGTTTTTATCAACTTCCCGTTGATACCGGAGTGCTTATCATTTCTCACGAGAACAACGATGCGGGTGCCCAGACTCATACCGTGAATCCTTCAAGGCAGGCTGGATTACTCGCAGGTGATGTGATCATCGGATTTGACAACCTACCCATTCGAGGAATAGACGATCTGCATAAGCTTTTGACGGATGAGCGGATCGGCAAAAAGACTCCCATAGAAGTGATTCGCGGAACTCAACGATTAACGCTTGAGATTTTGCCGCAAGAAGCTTCCTGAGATCTTAAGACTATTTGTTAGTTTAGGGCTCTTGACTGACTGCCAAAGTTAAGAGCCTTAAATCTAAGAACCTGACTGTCGCGCGGTCGTCCTAAAGGTTTATCGACCATCTGCTCCATTGCCGCGTCTAATCAATCATCTCCCTGACTAAAGATCCGGCAAAGCCATGATTCCCTCTTCTATATTTCTCTCAGGATATCAACGTGTAATCGCGAAGATGTTTATTGTTGTGGTGTTCGGCTGTATCTTCGCGACTGGGATTTCAGCGCAGGAGACCCGCAGCAAGCAGTCTGAAATTTCCAAAGCCCCTAAGTCGGCAGAGAGTCAATCGAATCCTCCCGAACCTCAGAATCTTGATGTCATAAAAGTTGATTCGAATCTTGTAAGCGTTCCGGTGATTGTGAGCGATCGCGAAGGAAGATACGTGCCGAATCTAACTATTGAGCGTTTCAAACTGTTCGATAACAGCACTCAACAAAAGATTTCCTATTTTGATGCTGCCGAAGAGCCACTAAACGTCGCAATTCTCCTCGACACTAGTCGCAGCACTGAAGGAGCGCTTGACGACATAAAGAACGCTGCCAAGGCATTTCTTAAAGAGTTGCGTCCACAAGACCGCGCGATGATCGTCGGCTTTGACTACGCGATTCATCGTCTTAGTTTACTGACGAACGACCGGAAAACTTTGGAGCAGGCGATCAAGGACGCAAAGGTTGGTCAATTCATCGGTACTACACTCAATGACGCCGTAGACGACGTGTCGACGAAGGTCTTCAAGAGTGTTACAGGTCGGAAGGCGATCATCTTGCTGAGTGATGGTCAGGACTTTGGAAGTGTGATTGCGGAAGATGCGCTCCTCGACGAACAGTCTGAATCAGACACGATGGTCTATTCGATCTTCTATGCCTCAGAACCTGCGGGTCTATTTCGAAGAGGTCGGCGTCAATTCCCAAATCGTTATCCTGGCAGATTCCCACGAGGTGGCGGCGGCGGAATCTTTGGTCGGCGAGGTGGAATATTTGATGACTTCTCAGGACAAGGTCCTATGCAATCTCAACGAAGAGGATCGCGTAACCAACGGGGAGCAGAGTTTCTCCGCGAACTTTCTGAAGTTACCTCCGGACGTTTTTATCAAAGCGAAATAACTGACTTCAAAAAGACGTTTGCGATGATCGCAGAGGAATTACGACATCAGTACCGCTTGGGTTTCTATCCCGGTGAGATCGAAAAGGATGGTGCCGTCCATCAGCTGCGGGTAAAAGTTGATGAGGCAAACTTAGCAGTGCGAGCCCGTCAACAATATCGCGCAATTAAGTGAATCTGCTCGAGTAACCACCTGCAGCAGAGACTGTGTAAAACTCAAAACTACCATCCACAGATTCCGCAGATTACACAGACTCCTTCTTAGGGCCGTTGGGCCCTACCGTTTTCGATAGGTAATCGGTGTAATCTGCGTAATCTGTGGATGACGCTTTTTTGTCTCAGTGAATCTTCACAGAGTCTGGGTCGGGTGGCATGGACCTCACACCTCTTCCTCCAAAAATTTGGGTTAAAAACCAAATCCTGCTTGAGACCTCAACTATCTTGACTCAACCAGACCCGATGACTATGCTCACGCCAAACGAACTGGCAATCAGGAACACGTAAGGGCGGTTACGGTGTGCGCACGCTTCGTGTTTGATGATTTGGAAAATCGATCGCGCCGCTTCCAGTGCCAGCAAGTTTCTTCTCCCCAGCTTCCTACAACGATATTGATCTATCCAGAAGGAGTGCACCCACACTATGCGACGCGATAAGTTTCAAAATGGTTCTATAGCTCTGTTTTCGATCCTGGTCCTACTCATCCTGACTTCCACCGCCTGCCAGCAGGTTGAAAGCACACACGGAGCTTCGGCTGGCCCGAATAATGCAGCCGGCAACTCAGGCAAGATTCCAGTTACAACCAACTCAGAAGAAGCACGCAAAGAGTTTCTTGCGGGACGCGATCTCGCCGAAAAGCTTCGCATCACTGATTCGATCCAACACTTCGATAAAGCGATCACTCTCGATCCAACTTTTGCATTGGCCGAACTCAATCGCGCAAACTCGTCACCAACCGCGAAAGAGTTCTTCGAACACCTCAAGAAGGCTGTCACTCTTTCGGACAAAGCATCCGACGGCGAACGCATGCTTATTCAGTCTGCAGATGCTGGCGCCAACGGAAATCTAACTAAGCAAAAGGAAATTCTCGACAAACTAGCCGCTGCCTATCCGAATGACGAGCGCGCACAGTTTACGCTTGGGAACTACTACTTTGGGCAACAGGATTTCCCTCAAGCGATCACTCATTACAAACGAGCAACTGAGCTCGCGCCAACTTACTCAACGGCATTCAATATTCTCGGCTACGCATACCGCCAAAACGAGGAATATTCGAGTGCCGAGGCAGCGTTCAAGAAATACATCGAACTGATTCCAACGGATCCAAATCCTTACGACTCATACGCAGAGTTACTTATGAAGATGGGTCGATACGACGAGTCGATCGCACAATATCGAAAAGCTCTGGAAGTTGATCCAAACTTTGTTAACTCATATTTCGGTATCGCCGCCGACCTCATGTATCAGAACAAACCTGATGAGGCCATGGCTGAGTTGCAAAAGCTAACTGAGAAGTCGCGAACCGATGGAGAACGCCGCACTGCATTGTTTGGTCAGATGGTTGTAGCAGCTGATCGCGGCAAATTGGACCAGGCGTTAGCAGAAGTTGACAAACAGACCGCGCTGGGCCAGAAAACCAACGACATACCAGCCATGGTCGGCGATCTTCAATTGAAGGGCAACATACTCCTCGAGATGGGACGCTATGACGATGCCAAAAAAGCGTTCGATGAGGCGCTTAAAATGAACAACGAATCGAACCTGTCGCAGGAGATAAAAGACAATGCGGCGTTGTTTAATCATTACAACCTGGCGCGTGTAGCCATTGGTAAGAAGGACCTCGCAACCGCTAAGAGCGAGACGGAGATATTTACGAAGGGCGCCGCAACGGCTAAGAACCCAGCACTCGCTAAACAAGCGCACGAGCTAGCGGGCATGATTGCTCTTCAGGAAAAGAATTACGACGCAGCCATCGCCGAATTTGCACAAACCAATCAGCAAAACCCAAACAACTTGTATTTACTGGGCGAGGCTTATAAAGGTAAGGGTGATAATGAAAAGGCTAACCAGTGGTTCGCCAAGGCGGCAAAGTTTAATTCACTGCCGCAATTGAATCTGGCCTTTGTCCGCGCTAAATCAGCGAAGATGATCGCCACCTAGTAACAGCAAAAGAGGAGCTTGGGGCGTGGTTTTTTACTGCGCCCCTTTTTGAGTGTTGGGAACGAGGAAAGTCATATTGTCATTTGGGTCTTTGGCTGGGCTTTTGGCTTTGAACTAGAACTTAGGCCACTGGCTTGCCCAGTGGTTATTACGCTCGTTGCTAATTGCGACGTTTTTATTTCACTCCCGCGCGCGCAAGCGCGCTGCAGAGAAAACAACTTTCTTCGTAGCACCAAGCGTAACAACCACTGGGCAAGCCAGTGGCCTAAGTTCTAGTTCGAGAGCCAAAACCCCACGTCCAACTAAATGACAATCGACAATTTCAAATGATATATAATATACCATTTGAAATTTATCAATTGTCATTTGGGTCTTCGGTCTTGGTTCTTGGTTCTTAGTTCTTAGTTCAAAAAGCACCACTAACTTCGGCAAAAACCAAATGATAATTGATAAATTTCAAATGATATATGACCAATGATTTGTTGAACAAAAGGGGCGTACTGCTCAAATACGCCCCTTCAATCTTAATCGGCCGTGACCTAATTCGAGAGTTGAAAGTTCAGTATCCCCTCAAGTATTGTACCGAGGATGCTATACCCTCCGTTTGAGTAGCTACCATATTGTGAACGACTGTAGTAGCCATCCTCGTAGCCTCGCGTGAAGCCCTGCCGGAAGTAATGCTGATACTCGCCCAGATCAACATAATAGCCATCGTATCCGTAGCTGCCATCCTGATAGGCGTAGGCGTCTTCCGGACTATAGCGCCAACCGTCCTGACGATCCGCCTGGCCGGCATTGAACCCTTCCCGGTAACCGTCATTGATCGCACGGCGCAACATGTCAGCTCCGTAACGATTGGTCTGATAGTAGGTGCCACCGCGTTGATAACGGTAGTCATAGGGACCGTAGTCGTTATAGCGCCATTGCTGCAAACGTAACTGATCGCGACGCAATTGATCGAGATAGCGTTGTTGGAACAATAGCTGTGAGCGTCTTCGCTGCTGCTCAAGCAATCTTTGTCTCTGTAGAGCAAATGATTGCTGTCGCTGCCACGACTGTCGATACCACTCGGCTCGTTGACGTTGCTGTTGTTCCCATTGTCCCGAACGACCGTTGTTGTTCCGGTCACGATTCCAATTCGAGTCATTCCGATCGCGATTCCAACCGCTGTTGTTTCGGTTTCGATCCCAATCACCTTGATTGCGATTTCGATCCTGTTGCTGACGTTGCCAGGCTTCTCGCTGCTGTTGTTCCTGCTGACGTCTTTGCCAATCTGTATTTGATTGTTGCTGACGCTGCTGATCCAAGCGGCGTTGGTCATCTGAACGACGCTGCTGATCCGCTTGTTGATCGCGACGCCATTCCTGTCGTCCTTGCTGAGCGCGCTGATCGGTTTGTGGCGATTGGCGCAATTGCTCTTGTCGTTGCTGCTCTATACGCTGGCGTTCAGCATTACGCTGTTGCTCCTGCACCTGATTGCGCTGACGCTGTTGTTCCCCACGCTGTTGTCGATCCTGGTTCTGCCTTTCCTGCTCCTGACGTCGTTGCGCCCAACGCTGATCATCATCACGCCGCTGGACCTGTTGCGGCGCCTGTTGAACTTGACGCTGTTCACGCTCAGTCTGTCGTTGCTGTTGGCGTTGCTCACGCTGCGCCTGGTTTTCCTGGCTCCTCTCCTCCCCACGTCCTCGTCTTCCCTGGGCACTAACGAGGCTGGTTGTGCCAAGGATTGCAGCGGAAATAACCGCTGTCGCCACGAGGTTCTTTACTACGTTTCCGTTCATTAAGGATTCCCTTTCGTTCTCAACTTTCCTGCGGAGAGAGGTTACGTTTCCCGCGGAGAGAGGTTACCGTCCTCTCTGTATGTGCAACTGTTGTTCCGCACTGTATTTCCCACTCGAATGCTCCAAATTTGGCGTAAATAGAGACGTTTTCATTCGTGAGTAAACGATATGGGTTAAACAACCAGGATCCGACTGGTCATGCTTTTACAAGAATCCAGACGCCTACGTTGTTATCTGTATGCAGTGTGTGCCGTTTTCGTGATCATTTGGTCACTCGACGAGTTAACTCCCGAGATAAGAAGCCACAAACACTAAGCGGGCATAGAACTTGCCAACTTTATGGTACTGGGACAGTCCGGAGTGTTTGGATCTGCGCTCCAAAGGAAAAGGAGGCGACATGAATAATCTAAAACTATGGCCGCATTTAACCATCATCGCAGTAGTTTGCGCTGTACTCGCAGGAGTAGGCGTCGCGATGTGGATGAAGCACGAACAAACCGTATCAGCGGAGTCATTACCCGGTGCGGCGCGTATCGAACGAGTGGACGGAGATGTCGCCTTAAATAATTCGGTTGACAACACCACAGCCCAATATAGCGACGATGGCCAGTGGATCAACGCAACACAAAACCAACCGGTTTCAGTGGGAGACCGCATCTACACTCGTGATGATTCTCGTGCCAGTCTTGCCTTTACTGGCCGCAACTATGCGCGACTCAATCCAAACACATCGCTAGATGTTCTGACACTGGCGGATCGTAGAACTCAACTTGCGCTCCGCGATGGATCGGCGATGTTCGATGTCGGTTATCTAGGACCGGGAGAGTTGTTTGAGGTGGCAACCCCTTATGGTGCGGTCGATTTCGAGCAGCCAGGTCTCTACAACGTTGGAATTGATAATGGCAGCGCGGTTGTGAGCGTGTTGAGTGGACTTGCTCAGGTAGCGGGTCTTGCGGGAAGTGGACAAATCAGTAAAGGAGAGGTGCTGACTCTTCTTGGTCAATCGGCTGCCAACGTCGTCCTATCGCGTCTTAATGGAAACGACGCTGGTTACCTGGTCGACGATTACTATAGCTATCAGTACCCTGCTTATTACGACGGGCGGTATCGCGATTACAACACTTATTTGAGTGATCCTTATTATTTTGATCCGTACAGACGCGACGTGAGTTACCAGTATGTCAACCAATATATTCCAGGTTTGAATGACCTTGATTACTACGGCAACTGGCAAAACCTCGATGGATATGGATATGCATGGTCACCGCATGTTGATAACTCGTGGTCACCTTATCAGCAGGGTTATTGGATGAACGATTATCCATATGGTCCAACTTGGGTTTCAAGCGAACCCTGGGGCTATGCTCCTTATCACTATGGACGTTGGGCGTTTGTTGGCAATCGCTGGTACTGGGTACCGGGAACCGCGAACCAAACCCCCTCCTATTCACCGGCATTGGTAGCATTTGTTCCGCTTAACCAAAACGACATAGGTTGGGTGCCGCTTGGCCCAAGCGATTCATACCTGCCACGTTATTACAACGCAGGTTGGGAGCCGAGATACCTAAGCCGTACGGATGTTATTCAACAACAGCTAGCGAATCTTTATGTGCCGGGAGCAGTCAACGTTCTGCCTGTAGATGAATTTGGACGTTACGGGAATGGGCGACGAGGATGGCGAGCTGATCGCCGTAGTCTTGATAACGTGAGACCCGTTTTGGATCCATTGACGTTAACTCCACTCCGGAATGCGGTGCTGCATTCTGCCTGGGGACGAGGAAAGAAGGATCTACCTCCAGGTATCGCCAAGAAACTTCGCGATACGACGGTGTTGACGAGCACGTTGCCGATAGCTCCGCCGTTCCGCAGAGATTTGTCGAGGCACCTGAGAGTTGAAGCTGTGAATGCTCAGGTAAGAAATCGCAGATTCAACGTCACAGACGAACGTAACGATCGAACTCTATCGCGCTTCCCGCAGGCAGCCAGAGAACTACGCAACGAACGCGTACGCGATGTTCGCAGTTTTGAGGAGGCAAGGAATCGTGGTCAGCAGCAGAGAATAGACCGTGCGATGGAAAGGATGCAGGCTGAAAGAGCGGACAATTTCCGTCGTCAACAAGTGGAAACTAGTCGGGCCAAGCCTGGTAATGGTCAAGGTCGGGGACAATTCCGCCAGGACGTTTCAAACAGTTTCCGTCGTCAACCGGAAGCTAATCGGGCCAAGCCTGGTAATGGTCAAGGTCGAGGACAATTCCGGCAGGATGTTTCACCGGTGCCAGCGCAACGAACGCACGGTCGTGGAGCGAAAGACCTTCAGCCAGTACGCGAACCTGGACCACCGGTGCGAGAAGTCCAGTCATCGCCACGAGCAAACCCTGGAAAAGGTGGCGGTCGTGACAAACAGGTGCAGGGTCCACCTCAGCAAAGAGCTGCTGAGAGTAAACATGGTGGTGGTCACGGTAAAGGCAAGAAACCTTAGTTCCAATGTCCGACAAACTTTAGTTTGTCGGTACTCTGCGCATCGCTTCTTCGCAGAGGGGACGACAAGCTGAAGTACATCGGGACAGTTGTCGTCGCTTCTGCCCAGAGGAAACGACAAGCTAAAGCATGTCGGACAGTCATCGCTTCTGCCCAGAGGGGACGACAAGCTAAAGCATGTCGGACAGTCATCGCTTCTGCCCAGAGGGGACGACAAGCTAAAGCATGTCGGACATTTCCGCTACAATGATCACCTCATGAATTGTCCGAATTGCAGTCAGCCGATTATTGGAGACGTTAGTTTCTGCCGCAATTGCGGCACATCAATCATAAGTAACAACATTTCCACAAATCCCGATCACGCTCAAACGACAAATCCTAATGCGCGTGAGCATGACTCCAGGGTCGGACTAATCCTCGACGAAAAGTACGAACTAATCGAACAACTGGGCAGAGGAGGAATGGGCTCTGTCTACCGAGCAAAGCGTCTTCATATTGGGGACGAAGTCGCAGTCAAATTACTCCACCCCGAACTTGTACGTCAGAAACATGCGCTCGAGCGGTTTCGACGCGAGGCGCGATCCGCGGCAATGATTAGCCATCAGAACGTTGTGAGCATTCACGATTTCGGTGACGTTAGCGGCGCCGACTCGGAAGCTTACATCGTGATGGAGTTAGTAAAAGGAGTTTCGCTTGCTTCACTGCTGGAAAAGCAAGGTCGCATGTCACCGGAACGTGCAGTCAGGCTGATGCGAGAAATCTGTAGTGGAGTCGGTGTCGCACATCGTCGCGGACTCCTACATAGAGATCTGAAACCCGACAACGTTATTGTCTCGCCACCAAGTCATGAGGGTGAGGCTGAAACAGCAAAAGTTGTTGATTTTGGGCTGGCCAAAGTACGAGACGTTGCAAGTTCTGCTCTGACACAAACTGGAGCAGTCATGGGTACGCTTTACTACATGTCGCCCGAGCAATGTAATGGCGAAGAACTTGATGCGCGCGCTGACGTGTACAGTCTTGGGGCAATGCTCTACGAGCTGTTAAGCGGGTCGCCTCCATTCATCGCGAATAATGCTGCGGGACTCATCTCCAAACATCTTCATCAACAACCAAAACCTTTTCCTCCCGACCTGCTCATACCACCTGGTCTGGAAGCGGCTTGCTTGCGTGCATTGTCGAAAGCTCGCGATCAGCGACAACCAGACGCGATTGCTTTTGGACGAGAGTTAGAGTTGGCCCTGCAAAGACCTTATGAGCCGCGAGCATCAGCTTCAGCCGCAACACTCTTACTTGAGGAGAAGGTCCAGACCCCTACGCAAACCAAAAGCGGCAGCCCTCTGAAGTGGATTCTCGCTGGAGTTATTCTGCTACTGCTTGGGATATTCCTGGTGGGTTCAGTGGTTGGTATTAAATACGTGATCGATCGGACCAAGCGCGACGACACCACCATTGTGAATGACGTAACCAACCAAAACAGCAACAGCCAGTCGCAGAATTCATCACAGACAACGAATACAGAGACTGTTGCCACAAGCAATTCCGCACTCGATCTACGCGGCTCCTGGACAGGGACCTATGGTCCTTTGAGTCAACCCGCTAAGTTAAGTATTCAAAATCAAAAAGGTAGTGAGATTGAGGGAGTGCTGGAACAGACCGGACATCGCGTGGCGTTTAAGGGAACATTGAACGCGGCTTCAAAGACAATCACGATGAAACAAACATCAGTACTCGTAGGTAGCGATTGGAGTTTAGGTGAAGATTCAGGCACTGTGAGCGATGATGGCAACAATATTTCGGGCACAGGCCAGGATCAAATAGGCGGTACTTTAGGAATGTCTTACGGATGGTCTTTTGTCAGGGCCAGGGGTGATCGTAAGAATTGATCAAGGTGACGTTCGGAACTCAATGATTGAGACCCCGCCCGGGGCAATCCGAACGCTAGCGCTCTGCACGTCACTCCGCCCTTGCACTTCAACTCGCTTATCACTTATCCATTCTGTCGCTGATCTTATTTTTTGGCCACGGAGAGTTATTGTCGCTGTTACGTAAGCACTGCGGTCCACTTCAGCCATACCCTGTTGCGGCTTGATCACACCATTGTTGTTGATCAAGGAAACTATCCAACTGTCCTTACTACGGTTAATCAGATATTCAACATCACCGACAACCGTTAGCGGAGTGACATCCGCAAATACATGGGCCAAAAGGTGTGCGGCAAACGGCGTCATACGTTCGTCCTCACCAAGCATATCCGGCAACATGCAATAGATCACACTTCCCTTTCCGACTTTGTTAACTGCAACTAGCGGATCTCCATTGCTCGCCACTATCAAAGCGTTAGCGCCCTTAAGGTCAACTTGTTCATAACGAAAGTTCTGACCATACAGGTCCTGCGTCGCTTCTCCTGAGGAGAGGCACCTCGCGGAGTCAGCTTCTGCAGTTGAATTTCTTGGTCGCACACCAAGTAGAGTTTCTGGCAAACCTTTACTTTGAGCGGCGTTTAAAACCAATGTTCCGCCCTTGCGAACATATTCGGTCAGTGTTTGCGACCATCCCGGTCCCCATTCGAGTCGACCGCCAACAACAACTGCTCGATAGGAATTGATCGGACTCTCAACCTTCGTGCTAGTTCCGGCATTGTCGGCTGCTGTTAACACGTCAAAGATATCTCCGAAGACGCCCGAAATAAATGGCTGCCGATCGGCAATTGCTGGTTCACCCTCAACAACCAGGCCCGGGTAATAAGCCATACCAATCAATTCACGGATTGCTCGGTCAGACCGATCTATTTGCGAAACTTCGAAAGGCCACTGAGGATAATCGGTCATTTCAAAGCCGTGCGCTGGATCCAAGAGAAAAGCTACCGGTGTGTAAGGTGTACCGCGCTCCGGGTGTTTCTCTGCAAATTTCATGAACTCATCCGTAATTCTTCCGAGCGGATTGAGTTGGAACGGATGGTCACCGGGCCCAGGTTTAAAAAATTGATCATGCCCCTGCTCCAGGTAAATCGCCGAAGCCCCAGACATGTAGTAGAGGTAATAGCTTTTGCGGTACCACGAAAGCGAAGGTCCCATACTTGGACCATAACGGGTGTGATAAAAGAAGTCCGGTCCTGCAAAATTCTGTGCTTTCGTAAACGTGGTCGCGGTGTCGCCAAAGTTTGGGGCGTGGTAATAGAGAAAAGCCTTACCGAATTGTCTTGCTGCCCCTCGTGTAAAAGCGATTCTCATACCCGTCATTGGCATCACGGCGGCAGTTTCCATACCGAGCAAATTCACACCCCACTGGGTCAACGCATGCGCGAAAGGAACGCTTGAAGTCGATTGCGCTGGAATCAGCTTGTCCCACATAGGTCCGGTATCGGTATGGAACATTTGCTGCCACTTTCGTGCCATTGCGTTCGTGTAAAAGCCTCGATGTGCTTCAAGCAATTCGCGGCGAGACATTGAAGGTGAGATCTTTAGCTCGGTTGGTGCGTACTCCCACACATATCCGACGCTCTCTCCCGAAATCCAACCCAGAAACTGGTCCTTTAACTCGCCATTGAGTAACTTCCATGCAGCCTGTCCATCAGTTTCTGGCATCGTCGCTGACCCGTAGTTCATCAGGATCGCAAATGGAACTTTTGTCTTGCGTAAATAACGAAGGAATGCGCTTCCCTCTTTAAGATACTCGGGCACACTGTTGATATAGATAACAGGTACAACCAGCTTCGACTGAAACAGTGGGACATCCTGTGTGCCTTTGTACTTTTCTACGAACTGCTCGATTGGTTCCGCATTAAAAGGAAAGACAGGTCGTTCACTTTCGGGATTATCGTAAAGAGCCCAAAACTCCTTTGCGATATTCCAAGGCATCAGAAAATCACGCCCACCTACCTTCGGCCGCCTCCACAAGTCGGGTAACAGATTGTCGTAAGAATTTGAGGTCAGTGGCGTTAGTGCATCACGCGAAACTGACCATGACTTTAGATACCGGGCAGCAGCGAAGTTCGGCTTCTGACGACCTGATGGTTTGTAAGTCGGATCATTCGTGAGCAAGAAACAGTCCACGTGTCGACGTGCTACTGCGGCCTTCTCAATCTCAATCGTTACGCGCGCCGGCCCTTTGTTTAGCTTCGCTGAAGTAGAATCCCAGGCGAAAGCCCAACCCCAGTACAGACTGACTTCATCGTGTGGATCGATAATGTCGCTGGTTCCAAACTCGTGCCGCAGGACTTCTTTGCCATTTTGAGAAATTGTGACAACAAAATTCTCACTGCGATTGGCCCAATCGGCATAGCGAATCCAAAAAGTGTATTGGCCCTCACGAGGGATTTCTAAATCCTGGTGAAGAGTTGCGCGAGTCTCATCGGCACTCGCGGCTGCAGAATTCCACTCGCTCTCGCCTCCTTGCGTCCATTCGGCTGATACACCTGGACCATTGATTCCCCAGCCAGGCGTTTTCGCTTTCAACTGATTCAGATATGAGGGATTGAGCAGAGGCTCACCGAGTCTCCCGGTAGTAAATCCCCGCATGTTTTCTGCTTCGTACCAGAGATACTCGGGCTGCCGGTTTTGCGTCCTTACAGTTGAAAACAGCGTGAGGATCAGGATCGAAACGAGAAGGCTTTTTGGAATGGACATGCTTGTAGAGAAATCCACAAGTGATCGCGATTACATCCGACGAAGACTCTTAGCCAACAGCAATCAATTGCAATTAAATATATTCGACGGGGTCAGCCGAGCGCATCGAGACATTCACTTAGCGTTCTTTGACGACAAGTGAACATGGGAGTGTCTCGAAGGGTATAGGAACTCGCTTTAGTTTCTCTCAGCTCCTGTACCAAATCGAGAAAGTCAGCCGGATGATCCGTTTCAAACGCTACCACAAATTCCTGGTCGTCTAACCCAAACGAATATGTTGTGTGGAGCTTCACGGATCGATACTTGGTCCCGATTCGAATGTGCTCGTCCATCATCTCCTGACGAAGTTCAGGCGGACGCGAATACCATTCTCGGGTCTTAACAAACGGGTAGACAAAGAGGTATTGCGACTTGCCGGGAATTATGTGCAGCCGATCCTCAACATGGTCGGGATTGTCCTTATCGATATACATCGAGCGTTTTGTCATTGATAGGAACGACTGACTAGGCTCAATGTATTTTGCCATCTCAGTTCCGTTTAGACGTGAGGTCATTTCCTGAAAAGGCTCTAGTTCGTATCCGATCCGCCAGATCATGAAATCCACGTTCGTGCGCAACCCCACCGTTGAGTAGGAGTGCATCAACAACGAACTGCGGAACTCATCAACCGTTCGAACAAATTGATCTTTACAACGCTGCTTCTCGACTTCTGACAGAAGTCGCCAATCGGGGCGGGCATGGAAGAAAGTGAAGTTAACAAACTGTCTCGGAAGTTTGGCTTTCTGTTCTTCGACTTCAGAAGAAGTCGGAGCCAGCCGTAGAGAACCTCGAGTAGCATTGGCCTGTTCATTATCACTAGCCATGTTGTGTACCTCAATTTAAAGATTAATGACGACTGCCCCGGCAAGATCTTCGATGCGAAGTTATTCTGCCCAGTATGCAGACTGATTGCAACTTGGGAAGAAAAGGTGAACCCCGGGCGTCTAAAAGTTTGATCTAAAGGCGGGAGATGTCGAATAACAGAAGGGATTGCTATACTCCGTCGACATTTTGATGCCATAAAACCATTTTGGAGAGGTTATTAATGAAACTCATCGCGACATTCCTCGCCCTAGCCCTGTCACTTAGTTGTTTAGCCTGTGCAAATACCTCAGCGCCGACAAACAAACCCGCTCCGGCTGGAGCGACCTCCACTCCAGTCAAGTCAGATGAGTTTGCCGCAGCTCGAATCACCTATCAAAAGAATTGCGAGAGTTGCCATGGTCCTACGGCTGAAGGCGGAGTAAAGAAGATTGAGGGAAAAGACGTCAAGATACCCTCGTTGAAGTCCGAACACGCAATCAAAAGGAGTGACGATCGTATAACGGAAACGATAACCCTTGGTGACGAAGAGATGCCGGCTTTCAAGGGCAAATTGACCCCGGCAGAGATCGCGGATTTAGTGAAGTTAATAAGAAAAGACTTTCAGAAGAGGTAGCGCGTTGCGGCCCCTGCGGGGACTTCAAACCTGAGATCTCAAATCTCAAATCACCGGTTTCGCGCAGTTTGGTTTCCTATTTTGAGATCTGAGATCTCAACTCTGAAATTCTTTTATTCTCCCCTTTACCAATCCCGTTGCAGCAATTACTATCTCCACCATGCACTCGTAGCTCAGTTGGATAGAGCGTCTGACTTCGAATCAGAAGGTCGCAGGTTCGAGCCCTGCCGGGTGCACCATTCGAATAAGCCCCATCAGCGTTTCCTTTCATAACGTCGAGTCCCCGAAGGATATGTAAATGTCGCAAAACGCCAACATCGAAAGCACCAAACTGGCTCTCATAGGTTTTCGCTACGACGAGAATTCTTCATTCATGAAAGGGGCATCTGAAGCTCCCCCGCATATTCGAGCCGCCTTGCGATCCGACTCGTGGAATTTGACGAGTGAAAACGGCACCGACCTTTCAGGTGATACCATATTCTTTGACGCGGGAGACGTCGAACCAGTTACCGGTAGCGACATGATGTCGTTGATAGAGAATCACGCCCGCACTTTGTTGAGCGATGACCTCAAACCAATTTCATTGGGAGGCGATCACTCAATCACTTACCCGATAGTGAGAGCTCTCGCAAAGAAATATCCTGATCTCGGCATCCTTCACTTCGACGCACACCCGGACCTGTACGACAGCTTCCAGGGAAATCGGAATTCGCACGCCAGTCCGTTTGCCCGGATCATGGAAGAGAAGCTCGCTAAGCGACTCGTGCAAGTTGGCATTCGCACTTTCAACGCCCATCAGCGCGAGCAGGTACGGCGATTTGGAGTGGAGTCAATCGAGATGCGTGATCTGCCCGGCGAGCTCGAACTGACATTTAACGGGCCAGTTTATATTTCATTTGATATTGACGCTCTTGATCCCGCGTTTGCTCCAGGTGTATCGCACCGTGAACCTGGAGGCTTATCGACTCGGCAGGCGCTTGAAATTATTCAGCGATTGAAGGGACAAGTAGTTGGTGCAGACATTGTGGAGTTCAATCCACGAATGGATCCTCTTCACGTCACAGCCACAGTCTGCGCCAAGTTAGTAAAGGAAATGGCGGCCAAGATGCTAGCCTAAGAAATTGCTCTCAGGCCTCCTACTCAGGACTGCCGTTTGTCGATCGGCACATAATCTCTGGTTCTGTAACCAAGATAAACCTGACGTGGTCGAGCAATCTTCTGATCCTCGTCCTCAAGCAACTCGACCCATTGGGCCAACCAACCCGACGTGCGCGGAATTGCAAACATAACCGGAAACATATCAACCGGGAATCGCATCGCCTGGTAAATAATTCCCGAGTAGAAGTCGACGTTCGGATAGAGACGACGCTTCACAAAGTACTCATCTTCGAGTGCAATTCGCTCCAACTCCAGAGCAATATCGAGTAACGGATCCTTCCCGGTAACTTCAAAGACTTCGTAAGCCACTTGTTTGATAATCCTGGCTCTCGGATCGTAGTTCTTATAGACGCGGTGTCCGAAGCCCATTAGGCGAAACTCTCCGGCCTTAACTCGGTTGATATAGTCCGGTACATTCTTGACCGAACCAATCTCTTTCAGCATTCGCAGGACCATCTCGTTGGCGCCGCCATGAAGTGGTCCATAAAGTGCTGCCGCCGCGCCTGCCAGTGCCGAGAAAGGATCAGTTTGCGCGCTGCCGATACTCCGCATGGCGTTGGTACTACAGTTCTGTTCGTGATCGGCGTGAAGGATGTAAAGCACAGTTAGCGCGCGCTCAAGTACAGGATTCGGCTGGTACTTCAACTCGGTTGTCTTGAACATCATGTTCAAGAAATTGCCCTCATACGTCAGATCGTTATCGGGATATGAATACTGCATACCAATCCGGTGACGAAAGGCAAAGGCCGCGATTGTTGGTACTTTTGCAATCAATCGATAGATCTGTTTATCGCGAAGTTCGACATTAAATATGTCTTTAGCGTCGGGATAAAAAGTTGATAAGGCGCCCAAAGTTGCTTCGAACATTCCCATTGGATGGGCGTTGTAATGGAAACCATCGATCACCTTCTTTATGTTCTCGTTGATAAAGGTGTGGTAAGTGATGTTTTTGGTCCATTCTTTGAGCTGCTCCGCGTTTGGTAGTTCGCCTTTTAACAATAGATAAGCGACCTCCAGATAAGTGCTTTTCTCAGCGAGTTGATCGATTGGGTAACCACGATACTCGAGAATTCCCTTATCACCATCGATAAACGTAATCCGACTCTTACAAGAGGCGGTGTTCATGAAAGCAGGGTCATAGGTCATTAGACCAAAGTCATCGTCAGAGGTTTTTATCTGGCGCAGGTCCATCGCCTTTATGGTGCCGTTCTCAATACCAAGCTGATATTGCTTGCCGGTGCGATTGTCAGTGATGGTCAGGCTCTCATTGCTCATCAGATGTTTCTCCTCGAAATGCTGTTACCTATCGCTGGAAGATTAACGCCGTCGAAGTCACTAATCAAATTATGTTTGTAGATACCCGCGCTGCTATTCACTAATTGTCAAACCCTCGTTACAATGCCGCCGATTTCCTCCGGCACAACGCAGAAAGTGAGATCCTCCATGAATAAAGTACGACTGGTGATAACGATCGTGGTCGTTTTCATCGTTGCAAACTTTACAGGCTTTTTCATTCACGCAATCTGGCTCAGACAAGATTATATGCCCATCGCGAGTCTTTACAGACCGGAGGGTCAGGAAAAGATGGCCTTTATCGTGCTGGCCTATCTTGCGTTTGCCATTGGTTCTGTGTGGGCCTATGCGCAGGGTGTCGAGAACAAGCCATGGTTGGGCCAGGGAGTGCGTTTTGGCATCGTATTGTGGCTGATACTCACCGTCCCGTCGTTTGCTATCGCGTACGCGGTGCAACCAGTTCCGGCGATCTTATTCGCCAAACAACTAATCAGTGAGTTTGTCGCCAAGATCTTAATCGGCGTAATAACCGCGATCCTGTACAGACCGCGGTTTGATGTGTAATTAGCCTACTTGACTCCAAGCAGCTCCACGTCAAAGATGAGGGTCGAGTTTGGCGGAATGTCTGGCGGGTTACCCCCTGGGCCATAACCAAGATTTGAAGGCACAATCAGGTGCCGCTTGCCACCGACCTTCATTGTCATCAAGCCTTCATCCCAGCCTTTGATGACTCGACCTCTTCCGATCAAAAAGTTGGCCGGGGCTTTGCCGATCGAAGTGTCAAAAACTGTGCCGTTTTGAAGTGAACCAGTGTAATGCACAGTAATGGTTTGACCTGGTGTCGGAGACGCACCTGTACCAACTACGAGGTCCGAGTATTTGAGCCCTGAGGCCGTCGTGATCTCCGGTCCACCTTGGGCTGAACTACGTTTGTACATGTAGGCAGCTATTCCAACTGCTGCCAAAACAACCAGAGCAATCGCCCCGATGATGAGATTCTTGTTCTGGGCAGTTGCGGCTTGAGCCGACGCGCCTTCGCGGGCAACTCTGGGTCTTTTCTTCGCCTTATTGATTTTTCGGTGTCGACTTTGCGGCACTTAGGGGAATCCACCTTCCGTTCATTGATGAGAGCGTTGGGAGAGTCCTTATACAGATAATATTTGTTGGATTCAAGTTGGGATACTTCGCTTTCCTGAGCTTTGCACAAAAAGACGAATCCTACCACGGCATAGGTGGATCGTTCAGATCCTCTCTATTCAGAAAGCCACCCAACGCTTGGCGCAAATACCACCAACGGCAGTTGGTGGATAGTTCAGATCCTTTCTACAAGAAGTACGTCACCTTGAGTGGGCGAATCCCACCAACGGCAGTTGGTGGATAGTTCAGATCCTTTCTATGAGACCATGTTCGCTCAAAGCTACGCGCGTAGCGCGCCGGAGGACAGAAGAGGATAGCTAAAGCTGTTCCCTCTTGGTTAGCGAACACAATGACCAACGAAGCACTTGGTTGCTTATTAGAAAGGATCTGAACCATCCACCAACTGCCGTTGGTGGGATTTGCACCAAGCGTTGGGTGGCTTTCTGAGTAGATAGGATCTGAACCATCCACCAACTGCCGTTGGTGGGATTTGCACCAAGCGTTGGGTGGCTTTCTGAGTAGAGAGGATCTGAACCATCCACCAACTGCCATTGGTGGTATTCTTAACTTCTTGTGCAACGCCGCACTCGAATCTCAAAAAAATCGCACTAGCCACGTCTCCCTAAACCTAATATCCTTCCCGCTATGCCAATCGCTGCGGTAATTCCAAAACCAAATCACCCGGTAGAATTAAGGGAGGTTGATGAACCACAACTCGAGCCTAACTCGGGCCTTCTTGAAGTCGAACTCTCCGAGGTTTGTGGAACTGATGTTTACCTGCAAAGAGGTTTACTTTCGGGCGTTCCTTATCCGCTGATTCCCGGGCATGTATCAGTGGGCCGTTTACAAAAGATCCGTGGTGAGCTGTTTGATGTTAATGGAAACCGTTTCGCTGAAGGTGATCGCATTACCTTTCTCGACGTCCACCGTACCTGCAATAGTTGCTGGTACTGTCTCATCGCGAAAGCAAGTACTCGCTGTCCGCACCGAAAGGTCTATGGCATCACTTACGGATTTGAGGACGGACTTTGTGGCGGTTGGGCCAGTCATATATATCTGAAACCTAATACACGTTGCATTAAGTTGGAGGCTCCTTCCGAGTTATTCATGGCGGGAGGATGTGCCCTCCCAACTTCGCTGCATGCCGTGGAGCGCGCTGAGATAAAGCTCGGTGACTCGGTTCTTATTCTAGGCTCAGGACCAGTGGGAATAAACTCTATTGTGATGGCCCTGATGAGCGGCGCCTTGAGAGTTTTCTGTATCGGCGCGCCTCAAGCCCGGCTCGATGCTGCACTACAAGCCGGAGCGGCAGGAGTACTCAACATTGAAGAGCACAGTGACGCAGAACGTCTAGCCTGGATTCTGGAAAAGACAGAAGGCCGGGGCGCTGATGTGACGATTGAAGCGACCGGTGTTCCCGAAGCAGTGGCTCAAGCAATGCGATTCACTCGGGACGCTGGTCGTGTGGTGATAGTTGGCCAGTACACCGATCATGGTGAAGCTAGTTTTAATCCGCATTTCGATCTGAACCGAAAACACCTTGATGTTCGAGGTTGTTGGGGCTCAGACTTTTCTCATTTCTATCGAGGCCAACAGATGGTTGCGGCACGGCCTGATCCTTGGAGTCAAATGGGTATGGCTAGTTTTGGTTTGGCTCAGGCGAATGAAGCACTTGAGAGGGTAAGCTCAGGTAAGGTATTGAAAGCTTTGATTGATCCTAAGAAGTAAGAGATTGGATTCGTCGGGTTGGTTAATAAACACTCTCGGTGCGATGCCGGTGATCGAAGTCCGCATGATTCAGGTGTCGCAACGCGACGCAAAAATCCTGTTCGCGTTAACCCGGCGTTGAAAACGCCGGGCTAAATTGAGCCGTCGCTACGCGACGAAGACATTCATCTCGTCCTCATGCGAGGTAAAACGCTGACCTGACCTGACTGACCCACGGAAACCAATAAAACTCTCAATTGATCTCGTCAATCGTCGCCTCTTGGACCTCGGCCCCGGCGTTGGCGCATTTCATCCCGCATCACTTGAAACTGCTTCCACTGTTCCTCGTTCAACACTTGCTGCATCCGGTCGTCCGCTTGTTTGCGAATGTCATTTACTTTTGGCTCTGACTCCTTACGCAGCGCACGCAGTTGTTCACGTGTGTCGTTGAAAATCTGCTGCACCTTGGTCTTCTGGTCCGCACTAAGTTGCAACCGATTAGAGAGTTGTTCAAACCTGTCGTTCGGCGATCCGGCATTGTGAGCCCACGATCGATAGACGTTTAGAGCGAGGATGCCAGCCGCAAATCCAAGCACGAAAATCACTGCTGCTGCGATTCGGACCTGCCACCTGTTTCTTACAATGTTGTTCATAATTACTTCGCCTCGTCTTCGTCTGAATAAATTGTGCTCATCACCTGTTCGTAGCTCAACGGCTCGTCACCACCTTGATCGAAGATGATTGATTCGGCCGAATTCGCCGTCGCAGTGTCGTCATAACTTTGACTCTGTGTTGCCGGTAAAACAAAACTCAAAGCGCCAAGTGCGGCGGTCGTTAAGGCCATAGACGTCACCAAAGCTCGACTCGAGTTCCAAAGTCGCCGTAGTGCCGGAATATTGTCATTGGCTTGCTGCTCTCTCCAGGCAGCCATTACTCTGGTTTGAAAAAACGGCGTCGGCTCAATCAACGTTTGAGCTCGCTCTTTAATTATCAGGGATGACAGTTGCGCCGCTTCATAAGCAGTATGACAAGACACACATACTTCTATATGCGACTTAATTAGGTCGCGGTCGCTCGCAGAAAGTTCTGCAAACGATCTGTTTTCCAGAATCTCAATGATGTGATCGTCTTTCATTCTTAACCATGACCTTCCATCTGAGGTTCAGATTTTCTGCCCTTGCTACCCAATAGCTTTTCCATCGCTTCTCGAAGTTTCTTGCGCGCGCGAAACGCTCTAACTTTCACCTTCGACTCTGACCAACCAGTGGCCTCTGCTACTTCCTTGATCGATGCGTCATCACCGTCAATCATCAGTAACGCAACTTGATCCTCGGCCGGCAACACTCCCAACACTTTATCTGCAAGATCGGAAGCGACCAGATTATCCTCTACCGATCGGTGCCGCTCACCTGCTGCCTCGGCTAACTTAGCGTCTATCCAACCGTTCTCGTCTTCAGTTAGATCTGACACAGTTAACTCCGGGCGCCGTTTGGCTCCGCGAATCATGTTCAAACACGTATTGGTTGTTATCTTGGTCAACCAACCCTCCATCGATCCTCGCCCCTCGTAACTATCAAGCTGGGTAAAAGCTTTCAAAAAAACTTCCTGAGCGGCTTCTTCGACAAGGGAACGCTGGCGGAAAAACTTGCTGGCGACACTGAATACTCGTGGGCTATAGCGTCGAACAATTTCAGCGAATGCAGACTCATTTCCATCCTGCGCTAGTAGCGCCAGGTCGAGGTCCTGGGCCTGTTCGAGACCATCCGTCAGATGCGTTCCTCAACATGTTATGGATGGCGGACTCTTTTATTGGCGCATCGAGTCCGCCATTCCGAGTGGGAGACGCTTACTCAGATTTACGCATTTCGCCGCGGCGAGCTTTGAACTGCGCTTTCTGTTGTTCGAGCTGGGCCTTCTGCTCAGGGGTTAAGACGGAAAGCATCTCTTGATGCAACTTAAAGTGCTCGCCCATGGCTTTCGCCTGGAGACTCGCCATTTCCGTCAGTTTCTGAGTAGCCAGCGCTTCGTTGAACGTACCGCCTTCGCTCGCCTGGCGCAACTCCTGGCGTTTGGCCCGAAGCTGGTCATGCAACGGTTTGTTGCTCTGCGCAAAGCTCTCGCGGATCTGTTTCATCTTCGCTTTCTGGTCCTCAGTTAAATTCAGCTGCCGGAAGAATCCACTCCGCATTCCTCCCCAGCCATGTCCATTTCGATCTCCTCGACCTCGACCGTGCCACTCTTTGGGCGCGTCTTGAGTCTTGCTCTGTTCGGTTGCTACCGATTGCGCAACGGCGATCGAAGAAGCCAAAGCAATTGCCGAGAGAGTAGCTATTGCCAGTGTCTTAAACCGTGGTTTGTTCATTTTTCTCTTCTTACTCCTGTTTCCCTACATCGAATTTCGGGGAGAAACTCACAAAAGGTAGACACCGGCTATTTGAGATTGGTTACAGGAGACGATATCGGGTTGGAGTCGGCGGCGTAAGAAAAAATCATTGGTCATATATCATTTGAAATTTCTCATTTGTCATTTTGTTCCCTGGCCATTCGCCCGCCGCTCATTTCAATTGAACGAACGATCGAATTACAACTGACAACTGACAACTGGCAACTGACCACAGACCACAGACCACAGACCACAGATGAAAACTATACAAAATGACAAATGAGAAATTTCAAATGATATATGACCAATGATTTTTCCTCTGATATATGACCAATGATTTTTCCTCTTATCGGATCGGTATTAAAAGCGATATCTCCTTTACATAACTTTACATAGCAATGAAGAAAGAGCCCTCTTTTGTAACCAAAGCACCAATGAAGGTGTCTAGCCTGTTGTGACGCTAGATTGACTTTTACAGTGAGGAACGCCCGGAAGAGCGAAAAAACAAAATGAAGCTAACAAACCTGAATCCAGTCAAAAAGCTGAAGCAGCTGAACATCGGTAAAAAGACGCGACTTGCGATTGCACTCGGTGCTGTCGCTATCGTTGCCTTTACCGGCTTCGCTTTTTGGAGCAATCGAGCAAGCGCAGCCGAGTACATGACTGCAAAAGTTGAGCGCGGAAATCTGCGCAATACAGTTACCGCAACTGGAGCACTCCAGGCAGTCACAACAGTGCAGGTTGGTAGCCAGGCGTCCGGAACAATTTCGGCACTCTATGCCGACTTTAACTCGAGTGTGAAAAAAGGTCAGGTGGTCGCCCAACTTGATCCCGCGCAGGCACAAGCACAGGTCCAACAATCAAAAGCAAACCTTGAAAATGCCAAGGCTAGTCTGACACAAGCTCGAGCTGGCGTGGTCCTGGCCCGTGCTGGTACCGCTGATGCTCAGGCGAAATTGTTAGCGGCGAAATCAACCGTACAGAATCAACAAGCTGGAGTTACAGGCGCACAAGCCAATTTGGCGGTGTTAAAGGCCGAGCGTGACGATGCATTGAGCTCACTGAAACAACAAGAGGCACTTGTCACTGAAGGCGTGATAGCGAAGCGTGACTATGAAGTTGCGCAAACTGCTTACAGAACCGCCGACGCTCGCTATAACCAGGCGGCAGCGCAATTAAATCAGGCTGTCGTTAGCGAGCAATCATCATCAGGTGCCGGACAGGCACAAGCTGACGCTCAACTAAAACAGACAGAAGCCCAGGTCCAACAAGCTCAGGCGCAAGTTGCACAGGCTGAGGCCCAGGTACAACAGGCACAGGCAGCGCTAAATCTCGCGCAAGTTAATTTGAGTCACACGACGATCACGTCGCCAATAGACGGCATTGTCGTGTCGCGCGACGTCAACGTCGGACAAACAGTCGCGGCGAGTCTATCGGCCCCGACACTGTTCACGATCGCAAACGACCTGACCAAGATGCAGGTGATTGCAAACATAGACCAGGCCGACATCGGTTTGGTTGAACAGGCCAAGGCTGCAACTTTTACAGTTGATGCGTTTCCGGCTAAGGAGTTCAAAGGCGCAATTCAGGAATTGCGACTAAATCCACAAAACGTGCAGAACGTCGTTACTTACAACGTCGTGTTCAATGTTGATAACCCTGAGCAGAAACTTAAGCCAGGTATGACTGCAAACTTGACCATTACGATCGACGAACGAAATAACGTTCTGAAGGTCCCGAATGCAGCACTTCGTTACAGGCCGCAAAGCACCGGAAATCAAAACGGCACAGGTAACGCCGCAGGTACAGGTCAACGTCGTCAACGACAGAACGGACAGGACGCGGGTGCCGCTGGTGGTCAGGCTCAAGTTGCGGTCACGCCGTCGACCACCCCGGTTCTTGCCGGACAGACTCGACTCGTTTGGGTACTCGGCAACGACAAGAAACCACAACCCAGAAGAGTGGTTGTTGGTCTAAGTGACGGTGCCGCGACAGAGATTGTGTCCGGAAATCTCCAGGAAGGTGATGTGATTGTTATCGGCGAGACCATCTCCGGCGATAGTAAGCCGCAGACAACTCAAACAGCTCCTGGCTTTGGTGGTCAGCGAGGCGGCGGTTTAGGTGGCGGCGGGGGCGTTCGTAGATAACAACACCCGCGGGGAGAAACTCGACACAAGAGTTTCTCCCTCACTCGTTCCGAATTCTGAGGAGATAAGAGGAAGAAAATGGCAGCAATGCTTGAACAATCAGTACCGGTAATTGGTGAGCCCTCAAAGGTGCACTTGACCCAGCAGCTTGCGGAAGCGCAGCCGGTGATTGTGTTGGACCATATTCACAAAACCTACACGATGGGCGATGTTGAAGTTCATGCGTTACGGGGTGTGTCGCTCACCATACGTACAGGTGAGTTTGTGGCAATCATGGGCGCATCCGGATCGGGTAAGTCGACAACCATGAATATTCTAGGTTGTCTGGACCGCCCGACGCGTGGCACCTACATCCTCGATGGACAGGATGTTTCTGAAATGAGTAAAGACGCACGTGCCGACGTACGCAGCAAGAAACTTGGCTTTGTCTTTCAGGGATTTAATCTTCTGTCGCGAACGTCAGCACTGGAAAACGTCGAACTACCGATGTTGTATGCGGGGCTCGACACCGCAGAGCGACAGAAGCGCGCGTCAGAAGCACTGGCTGCAGTTGGACTTGCTGGTCGTGAACAGAATCATCCAAACCAGCTGTCAGGTGGACAGCAACAGCGCGTAGCTATAGCCCGGGCGTTGGTGAACCACCCGGCAATGATTCTCGCTGACGAGCCGACAGGTAATCTCGACTCACGGACATCGGTCGAGGTCATGGAGATTTTTCAACGACTGAACCGCGAGCAAGGCATCACTCTTATACTCGTCACCCACGAATCTGATATCGCAGAGTACGCTCAACGCGTGGTGGTGTTTAAAGACGGCAAGATCAAGAAGGATTACAAAGTAGAGAACCAACGCGACGCTTCTGAAGAGTTAAAGAATCTACCGGAAGTTAAAGATGACGACGACGACGATTGAGTTGAGTAAGAATCGAAGATTGAAACGGACACAACCATGAACTTCTTAATGATCGTTCGCATAGCTTATCGGGCACTGGCCCGCAACAAAATGCGCGCTGCACTTACCATGCTGGGTGTAATCATCGGCGTGGGCGCAGTCATAGCCATGGTTAGTATTGGTCAGGGCGCGCAAGCCTCAGTGCAGGCGCAGATTTCCAGTTTTGGTACGAACCTCTTGTTTGTTAGTGCTGGGGCTCAAAACGTTGGCGGCGTAAGAAGTGGAACTGGTGACAACGGCACAAACACGCTAACGGAGGACGACCTGCAGGCGATCCAACGCGAAGTACCGAGCGTCTCAGCGTTGAGTCCCATGATCAACTCAAGGTCGCAATTGGTGGTTGGAAATCAGAACTGGAATACGTCGGTTCAGGGTGTCAGCGACCAATTGCCCAGCATTCGTAAGTGGACCATAGAGAGCGGTGAGTTCTTTACTGAAGCAGACGTACGTTCGTCCGCGCGTGTGATTGTTATTGGTCAGACTATCGTCGACAACCTGTTTAATGGTACGGATCCCGTCGGCCAGTATGTACGTGTCACTGACCTCCCGTTCCGCGTTGTTGGGGTTCTGGGTCGAAAAGGACAGGACGCACAAGGACGAGATCAGGACGATATCGCTTTTGCTCCGTACACGACGGTTCAAAAGAAGATCTTAGGTACAACGCGAATTCAGATCGCGTATGTTTCTGCGATTTCCTCAGATGCTACTTACACTGCTCAGCTCCAGATCACAGATCTACTGAGACAACGTCATAAGCTCTCAGGTAATCAGCCTGACGATTTCACCGTTAGAAACATGTCTGACGTTGCCGAAGCGGCCAACGAGACAAACAGTATTATGACCTGGTTGTTGGGAAGCATCGCAGGCGTGTCACTGCTCGTGGGCGGAATTGGAATCATGAACATCATGTTGGTTTCAGTCACCGAGCGAACACGCGAGATAGGTATCAGGATGGCGATTGGAGCACGATCGTCGGCAGTGAGGACTCAATTTTTGATCGAGTCGATTGTGCTTAGTCTCACCGGCGGAATAATTGGAATAGTCTTGGGAATAGTTGCTTCGCTGGTAATTCCATTGATGTTGGGTTGGCCAACCCTGGTGTCAACGACAGCGATTGTCGGCTCTGTGATCTTCTCGGCGGCGGTAGGGATCTTCTTTGGCTATTATCCAGCTCGCAAAGCTGCCGCGTTGGATCCGATTGACGCTTTGCGATACGAGTAATCAAGCCGTCGGCGCAACCTCCACGGCCTCTGCGACTCCCGCGTGATGAGCGGCTTGAAAGGAGCCGCGGAGACGCAGAGGTTGCGCTGAGCTTGAATCACTGTTCTGGCATCGTTTGCGGCGCAACCGTTTTGTTCCACATCCAATGCAGACCAAACCAGAATAGAAAGCTTACGATGTAACCGATGACGATGTTGCCTAAGCTGAAGCTTGGATTGTTTCGGGCCAGAAGAAGTAGCAGTACCACTGGAATTGCGTGAACGATCCCGAACACACAAGCGGCGGTGCGGACTGGATCACGTTTTTTGACCTTGAGAAGAATAAACACGATGAGGTTTCCGATCACACCGGTCGTCACCACAGCATCGAGCACATAGCCAAGCGACAGAATCGGCATCACCTCATGTTTTCGACCGTACCCTAGTAAGAAAGCGGCGATAGCAATAATCCCAACGCATCCCGCCAATCCAATAAGATCTCTACGTAAGTTATTCATAAATAAACCTCCATTTAGCGGTTCGTCACGACGTTCCCGAAACACACTCACTACGAGGTCAACCAGTGTCTGCACCCAGAGTCGAGCGTGAGACTTATTTTCATCTCGATAGCAATCACGAAAAACCTGGACCATCTCTGATCCAAACATCCGTCTGAATTCGGGTGGATAGGCAAATAACAAGAACGCGTATACTCGAGTGGAGACGTTATAGCCGGACTTGCTCATTGGGAGTTGCGCCTTTCTAAACACTGCGAGCCGACAGTAACTTCTTGTTTCTTGCAGCCTTCACCATTCGGGCAAGCCTTTCAGCTTCTGCGACAGCAAGTCTGTAACCAAAGTCAGTAAGACGATAGTAACGACGGCGTTCATCGTCTGACTCAGAATCTGGTCTCTCTTCGAGCTCTTCAATCCAGCCTGACTGCAACATCCGTTTAATCGAGCCATACAAGGTGCCAGGACCCAATCGCATCTTTCCCTCAGTACGCTCATCGACTTCACGCATGATGTCGTAACCATGTCGTTCACGATCCGCCAGCGCAAGAAGAATGTGAAACATTGCCGGTGTTAAAGGCAGCAAGTCCTCGGGATTTTCTTCTTTGGTCACAACTTCCCTTTCATCTTCAAGCTCTATCGCCACACGCTATATCGACACGCGATATAGTAGACGGGCGGTTAATAACTGTCAACCTGTTTTTTTGAATTACTTCCCACGCGGTCATCGGTTAACATTCCGCGCATGACTCGTAGACCCATAATTCCACAAACCGTAAATCTTTTATTCGCAGTTTTTCTCACATTAATTCTGATTAGTAATCCGGTTGTCGTAGCACAACGGCAATCACAGCAGAGATCCGGTCTTCGTGAGAGACGACCCAAGTTGGTCCTGCTCATAGTGATCGATCAATTCCGCTACGACTATCTTGAGCGTTTTGGGGATCTCTTTGGACCGAATGGCCTGCGTCGTCTCATGACGAACGGTGCCTCTTGGACACAGTCAAATTACGATCACATGCCGACCTACACCGCGCCTGGTCATGCGACGATGTTGACCGGCGCGTACCCGGCTGAAAGCGGCATCGTCGGCAACGATTGGCCCGATCGCACCACGGGTAAGAGAGTAACGAGCGTGTCTGACGACACCGTAAAACTGCTCAGCGGTGGTGGTCCCAATGAGATTGGCTCCAGCCCGCGCAGACTGATGTCTTCAACTCTCGGAGACGAATTACGACTCGCCACAAACGACCGTTCAAAGGTCATTGGTATTTCAGTTAAAGATCGTTCGGCCATCCTGCCAGCAGGGCGCCATGCCAACGCGGCTTACTGGTTTAATACAAATTCAGGCACGATGGTGTCGTCTACCTATTACTTCAACGAAGTTCCAGCGTGGGTATCGGCTTTTAATGATCCGCATCCGACTGATAAGTACTTCGGCGCAAAATGGGAGCGTCTGCTTAATGAAAGCGAATACCTGAGACGTGCTGGACCAGATGCCAACCCCTGGGAAAATGTTTCGCCAACCACTGGCGATACAAATGTTTTTCCTCACATTATTACTGGAGGAGCGACCAAGCCCGGGCCTCAGTTTTATACCGCACTCGACTATTCACCGATTTCAAACGACCTGCTCGTCTCATTCGCTCAACAGGCGATCGTCAATGAAAAACTCGGGCAGGATGACGATACAGACGTTCTTTCGGTCAGTTTTTCTGCAAACGACTACGTTGGTCACCGGTTTGGTCCATACAGCCAGGAAGCAATGGACATTACGCTACGCGTCGATCGACAGATTGGAACACTTTTGGATTTTGTTCAGACGAAGGTCGGACTGGCTAATACCCTTGTCGTTTTGACCGCAGATCACGGTGTGGCTCCCATTCCGGAGCACGCCACTGCCCTCGGTCTAAGTGGAGGTCGTGTTCGATCCGTTGATCTCATGACAGCAATTCGCTCCGCAATCAGTGCGAAATACAACTCGCAGAACAAATCTCCAGATCCTACTCTTGACTACATTTACAAGTATGACGACGTGGGTACACTGCGTGATGCCTTCGTCAACGGAAATCTCTATTTCAATTATGCCTCGTTAAAGAGGGACGGGATTGAACTTGAGGACATCTCGCAACTTGTTTGTAGAGCGGCGTTGACTATACCCGGAGTTGCACGATGTTTTACCCGGGGGCAACTCCTGCGTGGCGCAGTTTCTTTTACTGATCCCATCGAGCGTCGGGCTTTGCACGGTTTCTATCCAACCAGAAGTGGCGACCTGGTAATGATCTCAGACCCCTACAAGTATCTGGCGGACCAGACTACGGCTACTCACGGTTCGCCTTATACGTACGACACAAATGTGCCGACAATAATAATGGGACCAGGCGTGAGACCTGGACGCTATTACAATCCAGCGTCGCCCGCCGACATAGCACCTACTTTGTCCGCTTTGCTTGGGATAACTGCCCCCAGCGGGTCTGTCGGGCGGGTTCTTTTGGAGGCACTCCCGTCGCCGTAGCCCTAAAAGAGTCGTTCTTAATAATCTCAGCTTTTTCGGGGGCTTTGCACAAAAAGTCAAAATACCACCCACGGGCAGTTTGGGTTTCGTTCAGATCCTTTCTACACAGCGGCCCGAGACGTATTGGGGGCAAATACCACCCACGGCAGTTGGTGGGATTTGAGAGTGACGCATGAAAGGTGTTTCGTAGAAAGGATCTGAACGAACCACCCACTCCCGTGGGTGGTATTTCGACTTTTTGTGCAAAGCCCTTTTTCAGCGTAACCTTTTTCCGCGTTCGCAGTTTTATCATCAAGAAACCGGCGCGAGGGACCAGATTGAGTCGGGTGAATGAAAGCGAAGAAAGGCTCTTGGTAGAAGCCGCCCAGAAAGACCCGGGCCGCTTTGCGGAGCTTTATGAACAAAACTTTCATTGTGTTTACGCTTACATAGCACGTCGCGTGCGAAACCGCACCGAAACCCAGGATCTCACCGCCCACGTCTTTCAACAGGCCCTGGCTAATCTGGAAAAGTTTAAGTGGCGTGGTGCTCCGTTTTCTTCGTGGCTCTATCGGATTGCGGCAAATGCGATAGCCGATCATGCGCGGAAAAGGTCTCGAGAAGTAGCCGAGCAGCCGAATATAGCCTCTCAGAGCGTCGCCGAGACTGACTTTGAAGCGGTCGAAAGACGAGCACGAATTTTTCGGGAAGTGAAACAGCTGCCAGAGGATCAACGCAAAGTGATCATTTTGCGATTCGCTGAGGAACAGAGTATTCGCGAAATCGCTGATCAACTGGGCAGAAGTGAAGGAGCAATAAAGCAGCTACAGTTTCGTGGCCTGGAAACACTGCGCGCGCGACTGAGCGGTAAACAAATTGCAGCTGAGTAATTCAAATGGCTGAACGTTCAATCAACGACCAACTCGACGACGCAGTGACTGAGCTCATTGCGCAACGAGACCCTGATCTTGCAAATGCCGACCCGATGGTGGCGATGCTTGCTGAGGTAGCGCAAGAGTTGTGTTTGTTGCCAAGTGAATCGTTCAAGGCTCAACTCAGTGAGCAGCTGATGAGGAGAAATGAAATGACTAGTCCAGTTCAAAAACTTGAAAACCTCAATGTGAAAAGTGTTTCGATCCGTATGTGCTTTTCAGACGCGAGTGCGGCTATCGATTTTTACCGGGAAGCTTTTGGCGCAAAAGAACTAATGCGTTTGGTCGAACCCGGTGGAAAGATTGGACACGCCGAAATACAGATCGGGGACGCAATAATATCGCTCTCCGATGAGTATCCCGACTATGGCTCGTTGAGTCCACAGAGTATTGGTGGTTCGCCTGTAAAGCTTCATCTTGATGTCGAGGACGTAGACGCATTTGCGCAACGCGCAGTAGCGGCTGGTGCGACGATAACTCGTCCGATTCAGGATCAGTTCTACGGCGATCGCTTGGGTCAGCTAACAGACCCTTTCGGCTACACCTGGATGGTGTCGACGCACATCAAAGATGTTCCACTGGACGAACTGCAGAAAGGGGTAGACGCATTCGCCGAGGAAGAGGCTAAGAAGGCAGAACAATCGAAGAAGAAAGGCCGGCGCGAAGGATTCCACAGCGTCACTCCGTATTTGACTGTCCAGAAGGCCGCCGAGTTGGTGGACTTCGTAAAGACTGCATTTGATGCAGTAGAGTCGTTCCGAACTACGGGTTCGGCCGGTGGTATGCATTGCGAGGTTAAGATTGGAGATTCGATGGTTATGATCGGCGGAGGCACCGGAATACCTGAGTGGCCCACGGCGATTCATCTCTACGTTCCAGACGTAGACGCTACTTATGCGCGAGCAGTTGCTGCAGGAGCGACTTCGCTTTTAGAACCATCCGATCAACCTTATGGAGAAAGGTCTGCCGCGGTCCAGGATCCAACCGGTAACCGTTGGTACATCGCAACTACTTTTGTACCATTGCAGCAAATCGCGAAAGACCTTCACACGGTCACCGTCTACTTCCATCCTGTGGGGGCTGCAAAAATGATCGAGTTTTTAACCAACGCGTTTGATGCGGAGGAGTTGATGCGATCTGATTCGGACGACGGATTCATCTACCATGCAAAGGTTCGGATTGGCGACTCGGTAATCGAGATGGGCGAGCCGCACCTCGACTCAAAGCCGATGCCTACGGCAATCTATCTGTATGTTGAAGATGTTGACGCAACCTACGAACAGGCGTTAAGAGCGGGTGCGTCGTCGGTGGTGCCACCTGCGGATCAACCTTATGGCGATCGGAACGCCTGGGTAAAGGATCCGTTCGATAATATTTGGTACATAGCGGCGGCAATTGAGAACTGAAATCTGAGATCTCAAATCTGAGATCTCAGCGCGAGTACTCGCGGATGTACGCTGGCACTTCAATTCCCTCGGGCAACCGAGGGTCTTTGATTGGTTCACCCGCCACTACGTGTAACGGCAGAACACCTGCCCAACAATTCAACGTATAGTCTTCTTCGTCGTCAATCGGTGGTCCGGTGCGAATTTTTGCAGAAGCCTCAGACAGCGGCATACACAGGACACTCGTCTGTTTCAACTCGCTTTCGGTTGGCTCTCGGACGTCGTCCCAACGTCCACGGATCACCTGTTCGGAAAAGGCCAACAACGCCGTGTACTTCTCTTCCCTCTCGCTAACCAAACTCGCACGACCCAGGACAACCACCGATCTGTAATTAATTGAGTGATGAAATGCCGAACGAGCGAGCACCAAACCATCGACTAACGTAACTGTCACACAAGCATCGACACCGCCCGAAAGCGTGCGCAACATCCGACTTGCCTGAGACCCGTGTATGTAGAGTTTGTCTTCAACGCGCGCATATCCGGTGGGAATAACAAAAGGCTGTCCTTCTACGGCAAAGCCTACGTGACAGATAAACCCCTCATCGAGAATTCCATAAACGGTATCATGTTCAAAGTGACCTCGCTTCGGAAGACGCTTTAGTGTGGTGCGATTTGTTTGTGGGAATGTCATAGCTGCAAATAGTAAGAAGTTTTGCGGGTTTTAGTAAAATCTACAGAAACAAAAATCCGTGGCCCGGTTAGCAACCGCGGCCACGGACCAGAATCGAACTTAAATAAATTGCTAGTTGCCTTTTGCAGCGCTCGACTTATCCAATGTCTCTACAGCAGTTGTTAATACTTGCGCTGATGTTAGTCTGACATTGCCGTTGATTCCGTGGACAGCAATCGCGCTACCCCCGGTTCCAATGTGCGCGGAGAAACTACCTCGCTTATCCTTCTCCACCACAACACCGGGCATGTCTGAGACCACGCGGCCGTTCATTCCCTTCGCATCAAGGTCAGCATTAACACTCTGTGCCAGTTGCAGCTCAATGTTGCCGTTAATCCCGTTGAGACTTACGCCATCCGTCATCAGATCTCTTAGACCAACAACAATATTGCCATTAATACCCTTAAAGTCTGCTCGACCGGTAGCTTGGGCAATCTGAACTCGACCGTTTATGCCTCTTACGTCTACTGGTCCATCCAATTCTCCAACCATAATCGCGCCATTCACACCTTTCACGATCAGGGAAATCTGCCTGGGTAGCTTTAACGTGACCTTCTCAGAAGGTCTTGAGCCAAAAATGCGTGACAAGAAACCGGCGTCACCCCTTTGACCTCGAATTCTCAAGCCACTATTGTCGGCATCAACCATCACTTTTCGACGTGACAACGAGTCCTGACTGTCAGCGGTTCTTTCGATCAACACCTCCGCAGTATTCGTTTGCGAAGTCTCGATCTTTATTGAGCCATTGAGGTTAGACAACTCCACAGTCGCACCGGGCGACAACTGATAGGTTTGACGAATTTCGTCTCGGACGTCGCCGGTCGCATTGTGTGAGACGAGTCCCCTTAGCTCGGCGACTGTTCCATTCGGCCTGTTCGCAGACCTGACTACTATTCCGGCGACACCAGCTAAAAGTACAAGCACAACAAGAATGACGATACGTTTCATGATTCTGTCCTCAAGAATTGCCTCAGAATAGCCGCTCGTGGTCTTTAACGAGGATAACGACAGATTTGTTTCGCCTGAATCTTGGGTTCCTAACCCAAAACACTTAGGAATCTTGACACCTGTTTGCTGCGGCCTTAGATTCACTGAAAGGCTTCTGCTAAAACAATATGGCTGCAAAAGAGTTAAAGGACCTCAAAGTCCTTTTGGTTGAGGACGTTGAAGATACTCGGTTGTTTATGCGACTGGCGCTGGAACAGCATGGATTCATAGTTTTTGAAGCGCCAGACGGACAAAGCGCAGTCGAGGTCGCTTCCCGTGAACTACCAGACGTGATACTGATGGACCTTACATTGCCAATAATGGATGGCTTCTCAGCCGCCAAGCTGATCCGCGAACATCAACAACTAAAAGACATTCCGATCATCGCCGTTACGGCCCATCAGGAAATTGACTTTCGTCAGGACGCACAGCATTCAGGTTTCAACGCTTACGTCACCAAGCCTATCGACGTAAATTGGTTAAAAGACCTAATCACCACCTTGCAATGACCAACCGGCCCGGTCTACCAGACACGATTACTATTCGGGACATAAAGACCATTGCAGAAATGCGAGAGGTCGAAGTTCTGCAAAAGGAGGTCTGGGGAGTTGACGACCTCGACATCTTTCCCGCTATGGGTCTTAGGCCACTCATCGAAATAGGGGCGGTACTCATTGGGGCTTACGACGGACAAGAGCTGGTAGGCTTTGTATTTGGCTTCCCCGGTTTAGTGAATGGCAAACCGATCATTCATTCCGACATGCTGGCGGTTAAAGCGTCGCATCGTTCACTCGGCCTTGGCTATTTACTCAAACTGGCTCAACGTGAAGCCGCTCTCAAGTTGGGAGTAAACGAAATCACCTGGACCTATGATCCACTTCAAAGTCGAAATGCACACTTGAACTTCGGCAAATTGGGGGTGATTTGCGATCGGTACGAGGTCAACTTTTACGGCGAGACTTCGAGTTTTCTACATAGCACCGGGACTGACCGCTTTTGGGTTACCTGGCTGCTGGCGAGCGATCGGGTTGTGCAGCGCACCGAACAACACATCCTTCCGGAGTTGGACCATGTTCAGCTCTCAGGATTTCCGCGGTTGATTCGGGTTGGACCAAACGGCCAACCGTTAAACGAAGAAGTTCAGGATGTAGTGCCTTCACTTGCAATCGAGATCCCCACGGAACTGAGTTCTGAAACGGCTCTGAAATGGCGTGAAGCCACGCGTAATGCCTTTGCGGATTCAATCGCGCGAGGCTATTTCGTTGAAGATTTTTACGTCAATGAGAGCGATGACGGCAAAGTGGGTTGTTATCTTCTGAAGAAGTCAGCTTTGCCTCAAGAGTACTAAATACCATTCCAGCAGTGGGTGGGATTTAGTACCTTTTGTGCAAAGTGCAGAGCCGCAGCAGTATCAGAGTTTAACTAACTATGCTCCCTAAACTTTACAGAGTCCCGGTACTTACCTCATGTCGTAACGCTTTGCCTGGTCGATTACCAGTGACTTTGTTATCCGACCACACTTCGATCCCATTAACAAAGACTCTAGACACTCCAGCTGAAATCATCTGCGGTGCCTGAAATGTTGCTTTGTCGATGATGCGATTCGGATCAAACAACACCAGATCCGCTTTCATCCCGGCGCGTATTAATCCGCGATCCTTTAACTGGAAACGCTCGGCGGGAAATGAAGTCATTTTCCTGATCGCCTCAGGAAGTGAAAGCCAGTGTCTTTCCCTCACAAACTCTCCCAGCACTTTGGGATATGTCCCGGCACCACGCGGATGACGCGAGCCGATACCTCCATCACTACTAACCATTACCCAGGGTTGCTGGTAAAAAGTCTTGATGTCCTTGTCTTTCATAGAATGACAAACAACTCCGGCTCCGCCATCGCGCACAATCTTCATGTAAAGATCGACAGCGCTGATCGATTCGCGCCGGCTAATTTCCGCTAAGGTCTTGAATTCGTAATCCGGATGGGCGCGACAACTCACAATCGTGATGTTACCTGGTCCACCAACATCAGCGATTCCTTGTGCCACATCTTTCGGATCGTCATGTCTTCCTGAAGGAATCAAAACTCGTATTGTCGAACTCCATGCATCGTAGGGATAACAGTCGGCGGTGACATCCTGACCAGCTGCGCGGGCGTGATTTATCAACTTCACGACATCTTGAGAACGCCCCCAAACCGCGACCGTGCCAAGCTTGATATGAGAAATCTGTACAGGTAAACGACCTTCTTTTCCAATCCGTAGTGCTTCTGCAAATGCGTCGAAGGCTTTGTCTGCTTCATCCCTGATGTGGCTGATATAGATTCCACCATATCCACCAGCGGTCCTGGCCAAAGCAATAATCTCTTCAGTCGAAGCTGGCTTACCAGTCTCGTACTCCAGGCCGCTTGAGAGACCGAAAGCACCTTCCTTCATTGCCTGCTCAACTAATTCACTCATTTGTTTAATCTCATCAGGCGTCGTCTGACGATTGGTATTGTTACCCATGACGCGCGATCGCAACGTTGCGTGGCCTACGAACGTCAGCAAATTCACGGCTACAGGACTGCGGTCCAGGTTGTTCAAATACTCTCCAACCGGCAACGCAGAACCACCATCCTGGCCAACTGCGATCGTTGTAATACCCTGAGAGAGCTGACTGGCTGCCAACGGATCTTGATCGAGTCCTCGATCTGAATGGTTGTGAGCGTCAATAAAGCCCGGTGCGAGAGTCAGTCCGCGAGCCTCAATGACTCGAGCGCCATCGGGTATCTTGATCGTATCGCGTCTACCGACAGTCGTGATCGTATCTTGGGTAACGATGACAACGGCGTCCTTCAAAGGTGCATTACCAGAACCGTCGATGAGTGTCGCACCGACGATTGCAGTGATCTGCGGTGACTGCGCGCTTGAAGTTTCCTGAATGGAGTATCTGTTTAGAAAGAGAAAAGAAGTTGCGATTGATAGAGCGAGAATAACAAAGAGTCGTCGCATCATAGTTAGCCAGTTCACGCTTAAGGTTTTTTATTCGCAGTAATGTAATCCTGGAGCTTTTTCTTGTCAGGACTGTTTGGCACTTTCTTTAGATACTCTTCGTATTCGAGAGCGGCTTTGTCCTTCATACCGACAGCGTTATACAACGTTGCCAGCCGGAGATGCGCATCTGCCATTCCTGCAGGATCAAGCTTGATCGCCTCATTCATGTATCCGACCGCCAATGAGCCTTTCTTATTTTGCAGATAGGCTTCACCCAGAAAATAGTTGGCCTGTGCGGAGGTTGGTTGCAACTTCACGGCCTGGGAAAGAGACTCGATCGCTCCGTCATAATTCTTTTGCACGATCCTCAACCGACCGAGACTGATTAAAGCCAAAACGTAGTCAGGGTGTTTCGCAATTGCTTGTAGATAAGCCTTCTCTGCCTCTGGGTAACTCTTTTGAGCGAAGTACACAGTCCCTAGTTCCAGCCAGGCGGGAAAATCAGCTGGATCAGTTTCGGTAACCTGACGAAGCAGGGCGACAGCCTCATCATATTTCTTGTCCTTTATCGCATCTTTGGCCTTCGAAAAAGTCGATGAGGTCTTCGAACTTCGGTCATACTTATCGGCGGCGGAGATTACCGAAGCCTTGACGGCTGCGGAGACGGCATTTGTCTGAAGTTCGATGTCCTTCTGCAAGTCAGTCTTATACTGCGAAGTAAAGTCGACACTAATCCGATCGATCTCGGTCCCTTCGTATTCAACAAGAATGTAGTATCTACCGTCCTGCAGATCGATAAACCGGTACCGCCCGTTAGTTTGAACGCGCTGCCGCGACATCGCATTGCCGTACTCGTTGAAGAGGGTAAGATCTAGGGAGATCGGTTTCTCATCAGCACCTTGAGCCACTTTTACGTCGCCGTAGACGACATGTCGTGCAGTTGTGGGAGGAGCACCTCGTCCTCCCTGTCCAAGAACTGAAATCGAGAAAACGAAAAGTATGGCGACAGAAAACTTGATTGGTTTTGCTAGCATTGATTTGTTCCCTCAAGGTATCAAGTCAAACTTCAGGAATACTCCCGGCGCAAACATTCTTCATTATCGGTTTAGCAAAGCGAATTCAACGTAAGTGAGGACAAGTCACCACAACCCCGCTCTGTACTCGAATTGGTCGGGTCACTATCAGTGTCGTACCTTGTTGGTCGATATGAACTCTTCCAGTTTCTTTCTATCCGGATAGTCCGGTCGTTGTTTCAAAAACTCAGAGTACTCTGTGGCAGCCTTCTCCTTTAAACCTTTGGCATTGTAAAGGGCGGCCAACAGCAAATGCGCGTCCGCCATCGCCACGGGATCCAGCTTGATTGCTTCAGTCAAATAGGGAACTCCTTTTGAACCAAGCTTAGCCTGAAGGTAGGCTTCACCAAGGAAGTAGTTTGCCGCGGCGGATGTTGGCTGAAGCTTAACCGCTCGATCGAGAACTTCAATACCACCATCGAAGTTTTTCACTACAATCCTGACACGTCCAAGATTGATCAATGCTGGAAAGTAATCCGGGCGCAGCTGAGCAGCTTTAAAATAACAGGATTCTGCTTCAAAAAAACTCTTCAAAATGAAGAAGTTTGTGCCCAGTTCCTCCCAGGCAGGAAAGTCACGGTCATCAGCGTCAACGATCTGTCGAAGGTGCGTTATGGCCTCATCATAATGCTTTTTCTCGCGGGCTTCTTTAGCTTGTCGAAAAAGGGTCTTATTTGCCTGAGGTCGATCGTAATAGTCCGCAACCGAAACAACGCTGGTTCTCGCGTTAGACGGCGGACTACTCCATTGCAATTCTATGTCTCGACGAAAGTCAGTCTTGAAAGATGATTGAACTGAAACTGTAATGCGGGCGATCTCTCTCGTTTCGTACTCGACGGCGACTTCATATCGACCATTGCGCAAATCCATGAATCGGTACCTGCCATTACTGGAAACAGTCTGGCGCATGAGGAGATTACCGGACTCGCTATAAAGCAGAACCTGAAAGGTAGCTATGGTCGATCGACTTGCATTGCTTTCATCAACCTTAATGTCACCAAAAAGAATGTGTCCGCCACTCTGCGCGGTAACCGTTGCACCGGACAAAACGATGAGAAAAATGGTAAAGCAGATCCTCATAGTAATAAACGAGCAGATCTGTATCGACCACTATTACGAGAAGCGGGCTGAAGCCATGAGGCTCCAGCCCGCGAGAGTTTGTCAAGTAGGAGTCCGCTAGAGCAGTTTAGAACTCATACCTGAAACCAAATTGAAGAACCCTAGGATTTCCCTGAATCGCGGTAAAGTTGGACCAATTTGTTGGCGGTGTGGCTGATTGTGGATCGAGCACCACGCCAAATCCCGTGCGACTGGTATCATATTGGCCCATTCGTTGAGTGTTTGTAATGTTGAAAGCCTCAACGCGAATCTGCAGTTTTTGTCGTTCACTCCAGGGCATCGAGAAGCTCTTTCCCAACCCCATGTCGAGAACAACATAGCCAGGAACTCGGAAGACATTACGATCACCTGTCTCGCCGGGCTTGGCATTTCTGAAGCTGCGATAGGCCTCAGTTGTATTGCAGCCAAACAGCTTCGGAGCAGTCGTGTCGCCCCGAGTTGGACAAGTGTCCACTGGTCGAACTCTGGTGACATTACTTTGCGCATTCCAGTTGGTGGCCCAACGAGCGTCATCAAACACGCCGCTGTCGCCATAAAAACCAACTGGTAGTCCGGAGTTCCACCTAAAGATGCCGGACAACTGCCAGCCACCGATTATTCCGTCAACCCACTTGTTAGCGTCGCTAGCAAACATGTGTCCTCTTCCAATCGGCACCTGCCAAACGGAGTTCACATTGATGATGTGACGGATGTCAAAATCCGAGTTGGCATAGCTGTTGTGTTGCAGAATTGGGTTCAGGATGAATGCACCTCCAAAAGCTCCGCTAGTTGCCAGACCTGAAGCATCATCCAGTGAATGCGACCACGTGTAGTTGAAATCCCACGTCAGGGACGTTCCCATTCTTTGTCGCAGTGATACGGTTGCCGCATTGTAGTTTGAGTTAGCAATGCTGCTAAACGACGAGAGTGCACCGTATTGAGGCTGGAAGAACAGATTGCTCTGAGTAGATATTCCACCGTTCATAGCCTGATCGATCACGTCCTGGATATCCGTCCAGTCGTTACCGTAAAAATCGGCATCGGCGTTAGCGTAGACGGCCTGAGTCTGGTTGAGCGATTCATTAATGGTGCCTGGCCCCCAGTAGTTAACGTTCATCAAATTTGCCAGGTTCGCTGGAAACAGGTTTGCAAAATACGGAATCTGCGGAATTTGACTGACCGGAACGCCTCTGCGCCTGAAGTCCTCCAACATTCCTGCTGCGGTGTACCAGTCCATCCCTGACTTTGGATCGACCAGATTGTTCAGTGACATAACGTCGCGAGACGCAATCAGGTGGCGTGCAGAACGTCCGATATAAGACGTCTGAAGGACCAGGCCCTTAGGCAACTCGCGCTCAAAAGTAAAGTTCCAGCTGTAATGAATAGGAGCAACCAGGGCGCTATCGAGTGAACTCTGAATCGGCCTGGCAAACGTCATTGGTGCTGTTTGTGGGAATGTCAGATTACCAGGAACAGTGATACCCGGCAGTGTGCGAACTGGCTGACTGTATCCGGTGAAGAGAGGCGCTAGCGGTCTGTTTGAGCCGGTAACGCTATAAGTATTCGCATTGATGTTTTGGCTGGACGAAAAACCCAAAGCATTGTTCAGGTCAAATGAGACAGCCAGTTGCTGACCGTAGTAGTCGTTGGTAATACCGAAGCCTCCACGCAGTACTGACTCCTGATTTGTTCCAAAGATCTTACCGAAGAAGCCGCTCTCGAACCTTGGTGACCAAGCAACCGAGATTCTCGGTTGAAAATTGTTCTTGTCCCAATTGTAGAGAGGCGGCTTGTCGTTCTTCTTTCCAGAAAGCTGGATCGAGATCAATTCATTGTAAGGCTTCCCGGCAGCTGCGCCCGCCAAACGGCTGTCGAAGTACGTGCTTAAGGGAATACTCGTGGTTGTTTCAAATCCACTGTTCTCCCATATCGGGGTACTGATGCCATATCTCAAACCATAGGTTAGTGTCAGAGTCGGACTCACCTTCCATGTGTCTTGTCCGTACACGTCGTACTCGTTGGCGCGGAAATCGCGATCGGCAGGAGAGCCCGACGGCAGAATGGTTCCATCCTGATTGTAGGTAAACAGTGCCGAGTACTGAGACAACCTTCCGATCAAAGCAGTTGTTGAGTTCTGCACTGCTGAAGCAAAACCAGCTCCGATAGGCGAGAAAGCGTTCACCAAATTCGAAATGGTGGCGCCGCCCCCAATATAGAAGGACGGGTTTGTAATGGCATTATCGTAAGCGTTCGCGAAACTCGAGCGAACGTTACTGATAAAGCGCATGTTGGTACCAAACTGCATTGAGTGATTGCCACTGGTCCATGAGAAATCATCAGTGAGATTCTTGACCGGTGTTACCCGACTCAGGGTTCGGGTGAATCGGAGTGGAGAAAACACAAAGCGAAAACTAAGGGCATTGGCTGCTGAATCGCCTTGATCGCTGAATGCTTCACGGGTCATTCCATAGCGGAAATTATTTACGAATCTGTCGTTGATGGTCCAAGTGTGACCGGCAACAAAACCATAGGGATGCTCCCAAAGATTTGGAGCCGCAGTGTCAGGAAACTGAGGGACGCGCCCGGTCAGATCGTAAATAACATTCGCGCGAAGGAAGATTATCTGTTTGCTGGTGAGATTATAGTCAAACCGACCAGAGTGAGAATTCAGGGTTACTGGTGTTGGTGCATTGAACCTGAATCCTGCAACGTTGAGTTGGCGAGTGGCCGAGCTATCACCCACAGTGAAATCATTCGCCGGATACTTAGTGGCAGCATCTCTCAATGCTGCGATGGCGATCGGATTCATCTGTGCCGCCGGGAAAATTGTATTCAGCTGAGCCGTAGTTAGAGTTGTAATACCGCCTGACGGATTGACATAGCGCAATTCACCACGTCCTAAGCTTGCCAGGGGCACCGTGCGGGTCACGCCCGTTTCACTTATGTCTTTTCGTCCCTCGTAGCTGTAAAAGAAGAAAAACTTGTCCTTAATGATCGGACCGCCTATTGCACCACCGTAGGTGTTGCGAATCAATTTTGGTCGGGCCACACCGGCTTTATTGTTGAAGAAGTCATTAGCAGTGGTGCTGGTGTTGCGATTCGCCCAAAAGAACGCTCCGTGCCAGTCGTTGCTTCCACTCTTACTGATCAGTGAAATCTGCGCTCCGGAGGAACGGCCTGCGGCAGCATTGGCATTAACGGTCGTAACTCGGAACTCCTCGATCGCTTCAGCATTTAACCGAATCACGGGAGTACCAACCGAATTGGTTTGGGCTTCGTTAATATCGATGCCATCAAGCGTCAAATTCGACTGATCGCTTCGAGCTCCTGCGACATAACCCTGCTGAGTAACTGCAGGCTGAAGGGTCACCAGCGCCAGCGGGCTACGAGCTTCCAAAGGTAATTGAGTGATCTGTTGATTGACGAAGTTGTTACCGAGCGTCCCGTCCGTTTTGTTGACCAGGACTTCACCAACTCCCGAAGTCACTGTGACTACTTCAGTCACACTTCCGACTTCGAGCTGAACTGTCAGGTTTGTAGCTTTTGCTACTTGCGCACTCACCTCCGTGAGTACGGCCTTCTTGAACCCATTCGCCTCCGCTTCAACCTGATACTGGCCAGGCGGAATTAGCGTAAAGGCAAAACTACCTCCGTCAGTGGTAGTTTGCGTTCGAGTAAAGTTTTTCTGGACATTCGAGAGCTTAACAGTGGCGCCCGCAATCACGTTGCCCTGCGGGTCAACGACGCTCCCGTTCACTGATGACGTGCTGGTTTGGGCATTAGCGTTGAGGCAGCACGCGATAATAACTAGAACGCCGCACCACAATGAGATTACGCCGCTTGATCTAAAGCTTTGTCTTTTCATGGGTTCCTCCGATGAACGTTTTACGGATTTGTGGTTTCCGATTAAGAGGGTTGGTAACCCAACCTGAAAGAAGCCGTAGAGCGAGAATCGCCTTGGTATGAAATTCGAGAACTGTCGACTGACTATCAAATAGCAAATCGAGCAAGACCTCTTAGAGCCCGGCTGAATCGAAATTTCCTGTTTATGACTGGAAGCGGTCGGGTAAAACCTGGGTACTAGTCGCTAGTTTCAGGAGTATTGCTTGCAGATGTTATTCCGCACAGCTGAGAACCATTGTTTGTGCAAAAACCCTAGGAATTTCTAGCTTTTTACCTTCGCCACCAAGAAATGTGGGCCGAAGTATATCCAAAATTCTGCCCGCGTCTACAAAATTTTGTACTTTTGGTGATCTAGTTAAAGTTGTAGATGAGAGTGAGTTTGCCAGGCTGTGGGAATCCTGAGGATATATCAGACGGGGTGAGTGCAAAAGTGAAGGCTGAAGAGGTTAGCACTCTTCAGCCTTCAACTTTGTCGGGTTATGTACTTGGTCTAGAACGTGTACCGAAGAGCGAACTGCATTACACGTCCGGCCTTGGTCTCACCCAATGGATTCTGTGTCGCGGTAAAGTTGCCGAAACCTCCCGGCGGTGCTCCACCAAAAATGAACGGGTCAGTATTCAGGCCTGTTCCATTGAATCCAGTAAGCCGCTGAGTATTTGTCAGGTTAAAGACTTCCCAGCGGAAAGTAAGCTGGTGACCTTCCCATGGCATGTTGAAGGACTTATGCAAACCAGTGTCGAGCGAGAAGTACCCGGGTTGTCGGAGCACGTTGCGGTCGCCCCCTTCACCCGGTCGAGGATCACGGTAGCTCTGATAGACAGCGGTTGGATCCGCGAACATGTTCGGTTCACCATTCACGTCACCAAAGCGCGTGTCAACCGGCCGAACTCTGACCATTCCGGAAGAGATCTGCCAGTTGGTCGCCCAGCGTTGAAATGCGAATGGACGAAGTGCACCGCCGGTCGGTAGTCCGGAATTCCAGCGGAAGATTCCGGTTACGTCCCAGCCACCCAAAAGTGCGTTGGTGAATTTGCCGGCATCTGTTAAGAACTTCTTACCACGCCCAATCGGCAAACTAACCAGCCAGTTCGAAGTGATGTTGTGACGAATGTCGAAATCTGAATCCGCATAATTCAATTCCGGATTTAGCGGGTTAAAGATTAGCGACGAGGTTGCGAAGTTGCCGGCGTTCTGCAAACCAGAAGCATCATCCAGCGAGTGCGAGAGAGTGTAGTTAAAATCGAAAACTACGTCATTCGTCAACCGTTGACGGACACTAACCTGAGCCGAGTTGTAATTCGAATATGCGAACGTCGACCACGTGTTGAGCGCGGCGTATTGAGGGTTTACGAACGTGTTGTTGAAGATTGAGGAAGGCTTATCGTCCCATCTAGCGCCTGATTGAAGGAACGTATAGTCAGTGACGTTTTGTCCGCCAACTACTGGCAACGCAACTCGACGATAAGCACTTTGAGTAGCGGTCAACTGCCGGTTTACGCCAAGCACTGCAAACGTTCCAGCAATTCCCGGAAGGATGTTTTCGAAGAATGGTATTGGTGCAACCGAAGTAATCGGAGAGCTTGAATATCGTAGATCGATCAGGGCCTGCATTGCTTCGTAGAAAGTCTGGCCTGATTTAGGATCTCTCAAGTTGTTGAAGTGCATGATGTCACGTTGGCCCAGTAAGTCACGAGCGAAGCGACCAACATAACTCAACTCAAACGACAATCCTCTTCCCACTTCGCGAGCGTAAGAGAAGTTGTAGCTATAGTTGACTGGAGTGACGATTGTATCGTCGAGCGAAGTTTCAATGCGCTCCGCACCATTCGGTGGCTGAAGGAGCGGAAAGACAATTTGGTCAGGGAATTTTCCAGCAATACCCGGCAGTAAACGAACGTTCTGGTTGCCACCAGTAAACAGCGGAGCCAGGTTCGTACTAACGTTGTAGGTGTTAACTGGAATCGTCAGGGCAGATGCAAAACCAAGTTGATTGTTGAGGTCAAAGTTCACTGCTAATTGGCTTCCGATGCGGTCATACGTCGTACGGAAACCGGCTCGCAGTACACTTCTGCCCTCGCGACCAATTAGCTTGCCCCAGAAGTTGTCAGGCAACTCTGGAGACCACGCCACCGCAAACACCGGAGCAAAATTGTTCCAGTCTTGATGGTAGAAGCCTGGTCTATCGTTCGCCTTACCAGAAATGTCGAGACTGATTGGATCGTTAAAAGGAACGCCTGCGAAGGCACTAGCCTTGCGCTGTTCGAAGTAACCACCCAGGCTTGTCGTTGGTTGGGTTTGTAAACCATTTACTTCGTAGACTGGCGTTGAAGTTCCCCAACGCAGTCCATAAGTAAGAGTCAGGTTCGACCTCATCCTCCACTGATCCTGCCAGTAGACCTCGTATTCCTGAGTCGCAAAAGTACGATCCGCCGAACTGCCTTCGGGAAGTAGTTGTCCACTCGCGTCGTAAGCAAAGTTAGCGGTGTACTGTGAGAACCTTCCGATGACCGCTGACAGAATGTTACGTAATGGAGTTAAGGAACTGCTTGCCACATCCGGGAAGATCGCCGCACCAGTAGCGTCAACACCAGCAGCAGTAAGCACTGCCGAAGAGGCGTTATAACCCGACGGGTTTGTCGTGAGCACGTCGAAAGCATTCTGGAAAGATTGCCTCGCGTTCTTGATCAGACGAACATTGCCGCCAAATTGAAAGGTGTGGTTGCCTTTAATCAGAGTCAAATCATCAACAAAGTTATGAACCGGAGTTGTACGTGTTAACGCAGGAGTTAACAGCGGGTTGAAGATGAAGCGAAACTGAACGTTGTTTGCTGTCTGGTCGCCCTGTCTGGTAAAGGCAGCGCGAGTCAAACCATAAGTGAACCTGTTAACCAGGGCATTTGAAATGGTCCATGAATGACCAAGGCCAAAGCCTTTCGGGTGATACCAGATTGATGGAGCGGGAGCATCTGGAAATGTTGGTAGTTGACCGATATTGTCTTCCTGATAGTTGCCTCGTACAAACAGCGTCTGGCGATCCGTCAGGTTGAAGTCAAACTTCAGAGCATAGGTATCGTAGGTTGTCGGCGTCGAGGCAGTAAAACGATAGCCACCGGTGTTGACGCCATCACCTACGGTTGTGTCGTTAGAAACATAACGCTGCGTCTTGTCGCGGAGGAAAGCTAGCGCTGCGGGATTAACTCCTGGAGTCGATCCGTTGGCCGCAGTGTAGGCGGCATTGATTTGATTTACATTTAAGCAACGGAAACCGGTTGGAGTGCCTGCCGGGCAGGTAGGATCACTTGCGCCGCTTGCAGTCCGGTAACGAATAATTCCCTGACCAACGTGTTGCAGCGGCACAACCTGCAAACCGCCGCTCGAAGTAGCTTCGCGAAATCCCTCATACGCAAAGAAGAAGAACGCGCGATCTTTGATAATTGGACCACCTAATGAGCCACCAAAGAAATTCCTTAGTAGTGGTGGCCGTGGAATTTTCGCAGCGCCGGCAGTCGCTGTGCCACTGATCACTTGCGGATCATTTGGCGCAAAGACTCCAGCTTTGTTGTTGAAGAAGTCGTTCGCAGTGGTGACGGTGTTGCGATGGTACTCAAACAACGAACCGTGAAAACTATTTGAGCCGGACTTCGTCACGAGTGATACCTGCGCACCCGAAGAGCGACCGCTATCAGCGTTCGGGTTTGTCGTTACTACGCGAAACTCTTGTACTGAGTCTCGCATCACACGCAAGACACTCGAGAAAGCTTGATTGGTAACGACGTCGAGGCCATTCTGTTGCTCATTAACGTCCACACCATCGAGCGTGATATTCGCCTGGTCAGATCGACCACCGTTTACAAATCCGGTGCGAGTCACACCGGGCTGCAACGAAAGTAGACCGACCACGTTACCGGCATTGAGCGGCAGCTCGGTAATACGTCGCGATTCAAATGTGTTGCCGATGGTGGCGTCAGTAGTATTGATGGGAGCGTCGCCGCCAGCAATTACGCTAACTGTTTCCGTAACAGCTCCTACTTCGAGTAACACATCAAACGTTGCAGGAGTGTCAGTTAAGGCTTGAATTTCACTGACAGCTGCTTTCTTAAAACCTGTTGCTTCGACTTCAAGTCGATACGTTCCGGGCGGTATCGCCGTGAAGACATAGTTACCGCTGTCGTTGGTTACCTGTGTACGACTAAAGTTCTTTTGGGCGTTTGACAACGTCACGTTCGCACCAGCAACTGCGCGTCCTTGCGAGTCTGTAACGGCACCTCGCAACGACGACGAACCAGTCTGGGCCAACGCGACACTTGCCAACAAGATCGTCAGAGACATCGAAGTGAATAGCAGAAGTCCCTTTCTGATCGAGGGGCTAACTTTTTTCATGGAGGTCCTCCGATGGAACAGATTTCATCACACTGGGGAGTACAAAATTTTGGATACTTAATGTTGTGAAACTTGATGAATTGAAGCTGCCAAACTTTTTGCACTGGAGCTCAATTGCGTTGCTCCATACGATGACTTGCAGAAACCATTCCAAGACTTGGTTACGAACGATCAGTGGGAGAGTCATCTACATTCTCGTGTGATCCGAGAGCGACACTCCAATAGCTCGTAACGCAAATCCAAATTTCTTTAGAAATGCTATTTACGTTTTTGGATAGGTGAGAGAGTTATTCGTATGAGTGGGTCTTGTGAGGCTGGAGCGATGGGCTGTGGACCACGTTAGAACAAACCAATTTTTCGTATATTCTGGGTTAGAATTGATGCCTACTTACCCAACCCGTCAACCAAAACTGCTGAGAGCTTTGACATCAAAAGGTAGGCAGGATTGTCGACCGACCAGAATGTTTCGGGCATATCATCACAACTAATGGCCATGGCTATCCTGCCCTTTTTTGAGTAGAGAATGCCGACTGCACTTCTCAATCGGTCCAGTGCTCCATACTTGCTCGCCATTGGGATGTCTGGCTGAGACCGACCAATCGCATAGCGCGCTTGCTCGCGCTTCATTAAATCGATCATTTCTTTTGAAGCTTCTTTGCTGATGATTTCACCGCGTTCGAGTTTCTCCATCACCAGGACCATCTCGCGTGGAGTTGCGACACCTAATCCAAAGCGTTTGTTGTCAGGATCTTTTCCGGCCATGCTATCGCCACCACTCATAACCTTACGCATTATCTTTATTTGTTTGAACCCAAGCGATTCCATGCGCGCGTTTACTGCGTCGGTAGTAAGAACATCAAGCACAAGATTTGTGGCAGTGTTGTCACTCAGAATCATCATCAAGGTGACGCCATCACGTAAGGTTAGATGAAGATTGTCTGATAGTTCGTTCAGAATTCCCGAGCCGGAAACTTTCTTCTCTTTGGTAAGGACCAACTCATCAGTCCACTTTGCTTTTCCCTCCGCGACTCGCGCGAATGCTTCAATCATTACTGCAATTTTAATCGTACTTGCCGTGCGTACTCGCTCGTCCGGGTTGAAGCTGTAGGTTTCGCCAGTGTCGAGATTCTTGGCAAACAGACTCACCTTGCCCTTGAATAGAGCAACCTGACTCTTGATTTGTTCGTCGAGTGCAGATCCTGAAGCGGGAGCAGCTGCATTTTGAGCGTGGACGAGTCCAGCCAACACAAGAATCACGGGCAGACAAAGCAATACTAATTTTCTTTTCATGTTGTTTTGATTAGTTGTCACCAGGGTCGCAAATACCACTGCGGCAGAGATTCTTTAGAAATCCCCCACACGGCAGTGTGGATAGTTCAGATCTTCTCTACTGCGTATGCTGAAGTTTCTATGCAAATCCCACCAACGGCAGTTGGTGGATAGTTCAGATCCTGTCTACTGTGAAGGTGTCTGCTCACGGCTGCGCGCGAAGCGCGCCGGAGGAGAAACAATAACAGGTTGTAGAAAGGATCTGAACCATCCACCAACTGCCGTTGGTGTGATTCGCCGATCACGGTGACGTGCTTCCTGTAGAAAGGATCTGAACCATCCACCAACTTCCGTTGGTGGGATTTACAAACCTTGCTGAAGAAAGCGATTTTGAGCGTGAAGTTCTTAAACAATTTGAAGTTCTTGTCCAAACAGTTCGCGACTCAACGTTGCGAGAGACGATTCGTCGCGATTAACAACTCCGCATTAAGGATTGCGGCGCCGGCTGCTCCACGAATCGTATTGTGACTGAGGACCACGAATCGATAATCAAAAACAGAGTCTGGCAGCAAACGCCCAATCGTGATTGTCATGCCATTTCCTGCATCACGATCCAACTTTGGCTGCGGCCGATCCTTTTCGTCACGTACAACGATTGGCGTTTGCGGCGCCGAGTATAACTTCAATTCCTGCGGCAATGAAGAAAATGAAGCCAGCGCATCGCGGATGTCGTTTAGTTGCGGCTTAGTTGTGAACTTCAAACGCATTGCAGCCATATGCCCATCAGAAACATTTACACGGTGGACCTGCGCACTGACCGCCATTGGTGACCAGTCAACCTTCCCCTGTTTGAACCGACCCAGAATCCTACGAGTCTCAGTTTCAATCTTCTCTTCTTCGCCACCGATGAAAGGTAGAACATTATCGATGATGTCGAGCGAAGCCACTCCTGGATACCCTGCGCCAGATAACGCTTGCAGAGTGGTGGCCGTAGCAGACTCAAGTCCGAACGCTGCGTGCAGCGGTGCGAGCGCCAACGCGATCATGATGGTGGAGCAATTGGGGTTGGTAACAATAAACCCTCCGGAAGTGTTGTGCTGTCGCTGTGTATCAATAAGCCCGAGATGCTCGTGGTTTACTTCAGGTATGAGCAACGGCACATCTTCATCCATTCGAAACGCCGACGAATTACTAATGACTGGATAACCAGCAAGCGCAAAACTCTCTTCAGTCTGGCGCGCGATGTCTCCCGGAAGACTCGAGAAAACGAGATTACAATCAAGCGGTGGGCTTGGCGGCTGGACCAACATTGATTTAACACTCTTTGGCATTTCGCCCTGCAACCGCCAGGCACAAGCTTCGCCGTACTGTTTCCCCTGCGACCGATCTGAGGCAGCAACCGCAGTAACTTCGAATTGTGGATGGCCCTCAAGAAGTTGAATGAACCGCTGCCCGACCATTCCAGTTGCACCAAGTATTCCCACTCGATATTTAGTCATCGTCATTCCTCTTTTGGACCAACCTCTACAATGAATTCAAACCTTTTCTGATTCGCTCGACACCATCAATCAGAGCAGCGTGATCAGCACAAAATGAAACACGCAGGAATCCTTCGCTCTCAGAACCAAAGGCCGCGCCAGGCACGGTAATCACTCGTTCCTCAAGGAGGCGATTGGCAACTTCTAACGATGAGCCATACTGCGCTACATCGACCATCGTGTAGAAGGCGCCTTCAGGAGTGACAGCGCGCAAGCCAAGCTCAGTGTCGATCAAATGAAGTAGATGATCTCTTCTCGATCGAAATGTTTCGCGAAAAGAGGCTCTGGCGTCCTCAGCTTCCTGACTCCATGAAACCAGAGACGCCTTTTGAGATACGGTTGAAGCACAAGTAGTAACGTACCCATGCAACACAAGTGAAGTCTTGATGACGTCCTGATCAGCACAAAGCCAACCTAATCTCCAGCCAGTCATACTCATCGACTTGGAGACCCCACTAATGACGATTGTTCTGTCATAAAACTGCGAAGCTGTTTCAGGACGTTCGCTGCCATAATAAAGTTCGCGGTAGATCTCGTCGCTGATTAGATAAGCTCCGTGGTCCTGCAAGGCTTCCGCAATTAATCTTAGATCGCTAGCTGAGAGTACCCGGCCCGTCGGGTTTGAGGGACTGATGCAAACCACTACCTTTGTGCGTGGTGTCAATGCTCGACGAAAGGAGTTGATATCGAAGGCAAAGTCATTTGTTGCCGGCATCTGGTAAAACGTCGGCGTACCGCCAGCCATCTTCACTATAGTGGGATACGCTACAAATCCTGGGTTGGGTATGAGCACTTCATCGCCGGTATCCACCAGCGACAGCAATGCAAGATAGAGAGCCTCCTGAGATCCAGCCGTTACGATCACTCTCTCCGGATTCTCATTAAGGTACGGATAATTGCTCGCAATCTTTTTTCTTAGCTCTGGCAGTCCAGCATGTGAGGTGTAGCCATTCTGTTCTTCGACAATAACTCGAACAGCAGCCCGGCGAACTACATCGGGCGTCGGAAGGTCGGGCTCACCCAAACCAAGATTCAAACTACCCGGAAGAGCGCGATCAAAAACCTGTCTGATTACGCTCTTCTCAATTCCCTGAAGTCGCTTCGGTGGCACAAATTCGCTCAACGTAAATAATCCTCTAACTGCACCGAAGCCTCAGTCTTCTCATCTCGATACTTAACAATAACTGCCGCGTAAAGCGATAGTCCCCAATTGCGTCCGCGCTCGTTTTCGACGGCTCGAGCTCCGGGAACAACTACGGCTCCGGCCGGAATTTCAAGTGGAGCACCCAAGGTCCGTTGATATATCTCGCCACGCACAAGATCATAGACAGGAGTGGCGCCAGTTAGAATAGTACCAGAGGCGAGTACTGCACGTTCGCGAACTATCGTCCCTTCGTAAACGCCACAGCCGCCACCAATCATTACGTCATCTTCAATTATTACCGGAACTGCTCCGACAGGTTCGAGTACACCACCAATTTGAGCCGCCGCTGACAAATGTACACGCTTACCAATCTGCGCACACGATCCAACGAGTGCGTGACTGTCGATCATGGTGCCTTCGTCGACGTATGCACCGGCATTTACAAACATCGGCGGCATACAGACGACTCCTGGCGCTATGTAGACTCCGTCACGAATACTTGAGCCTCCGGGAACAATCCTGATGTTCTCATTTATAGACGTAGGTCTGATCGGATAAGTGTCTTTATCGAAAAACTTCAAACTGACACCGTCAGACATGTCGGCTATTACACCCATTCGGAACCCAAGGAGAATCCCCTGCTTAACCCACGAATTAACCGACCACTTACCATCTGCCATCTTCTCCGCAGCGCGTACTTCGCCTCTATTCAACGCAACTTTTAGCGCTTCAAAAACGGCCCGATCGTGCTGCGAGAATTCCTTTGCTGACCTATTGGCGATTGACTCGATCTCTTCACGCAGTTGCATGCGTAGTTGCCCCCAGCAGCTCAAGCTCTTCCAGTAATTCTCGCAGACGCATCCGTGTTTTATCCTGAACTGGAACAAGCGGCAAACGGAAATTCTCTTCAAGCAACCCCATCAACGCCATCGCAGCTTTAACTGGCCCAGGACTAGATGCGATAAAATTGGCTTCCATCAGTGGCAACAGACGATAGTGAAGGGCGCGGGCGGCGTCCCAGTTGCCTTCAAGCGCCTGGTCCACGAGTCGTGACATGTGTTCCGGGATTTCGTTCGAGGCTACTGAAATCAAGCCATCTCCACCCAGCGCGATTATTGCTAACGTTAGCGAGTCGTCGCCCGAAATCACACGGAAACCTTGAGGCCTGTCCTTTATGATCTCCATGATCTGCGACAGATTTCCTGAAGCTTCCTTAACCGCAACGATATTCTCCACTTCGCGAGCAAGCTTGATGGTTGTTTGCGCTGAAATGTTGGATGAGGTACGACCAGGTACGTTGTAGATCACGACTGGAAGTCCACTCACTGACTCAGCAATCGCCCGAAAGTGCGCGTAGAGACCCTCCTGGGTCGGCTTATTATAATAAGGAGCAACTGAGAGAACAGCATCAGCTCCGAGTGCGCGTGCTGTTTGCGAGTAGTCAATTGCGGCTTGCGTAGAATTACTGCCGGTGCCGGCGATTACTTTCGCACGTCCCTTTGCGACTTCAATAGTCGTACGAATTACGAGTTGATCTTCCTCGTCAGACATGGTGGCACTCTCACCGGTAGTGCCACATGGAACAAGGAGGCGTACGCCGTTTTTGATTTGATAGTCAACGAGCTCTGCAAGGCATTTCTCGTCAACAACACCATCCTTCTTAAAGGGAGTTACCAGTGCAGTAGCACATCCTCGCAGCCAATCAACCTTCATCGTCATAAGTAACCTCCATCAAAAAAGTTGTCCGATAAGCTTTAGCTTGTCGCATCTATCGCAACAAACATCCCCCTCAAATGCCGACAAGCTAAAGCTTGTCGGACATCAGAACATCAATTACTTCGGAAAACTCGTATACACCACTCTTTCCAACGATCCAGTGAGCTGCCATTAATGCACCGGCCGCAAAACCCTGGCGCGAGCGAGCAGTATGTGTAAGCAATATTTGATCTGCTTCAGAATCGAAACCCACTCGATGAGTGCCGGGGATGTATCCTGCCCGGGTTGAAGAAGTCGGCACATCAAGCTTTAACTCTTCCTCCATCAACGCTTGCAACTTGAGTGCGGTTCCAGAAGGCGCATCTCGTTTCCGCGAGTGATGAGACTCTTCAATAAATGGAGCGTAAGATTTCAACCCCGAAAATAAGCTCGCCGCGTCCTTCACGATTCGATAAAAGACATTGACCCCGATCGAGAAATTCGCACCATATACAAGAGCTCCTCCTTGTCGGAGTACGATGCTCTTCGATTCAGTTTCGTGCTTTGCCCAACCAGTCGTTCCTTCAATAAGCGGTACTCGAGCGTGGACACATGCTTCGATATTTCGTGGCACAGCCTCGCCCACCGAGAAATCAACAGCAACATCGTGGCCTGCAAGTTTCTGCACCGCATCATCAAGACTCAGTCTGGCATCCGTTGACGTAATGATTACACCAATTTCGTCTCCAGCTTTGCGCGCCTCCGCTGTCACTAACTTGCCCATCGCACCATTTCCGATTAAAGCTATCTTCACGTCAATGTTTCTCCAACAATTAATCTTTAACCAATTATTGGTCTCTACAACCTGGACTTATCTCAACTGCTGCGCGACTTGAACATACAGATCGACTGCTTTCTCAAGTTCAACTTTTGGGATCTTTTCCTGCTCTGTATGAGCAACGAGAATTGAGCCTGGCCCAATCAAGAGAGCCTTTCCCCAATTTGAGAGATAAGGTATGTCTGTTGTGAAGCGCACAACACATTGTTCGATCCCTGAAACTGAAAACAACCGGACGGGATCATGCGCGGAGGCGTACTCAATTTCAGCGCGACCATTCACCGTTCTATCCACCAGCTCTTTTACGTAGTCTGCTTCCTTTGTAAGTCGCACCTGTAACTCCGCTCGAGCCTGTTCGGGTATGACATTCGGCCGAGTTCCACCAGACATGACGCCAATATTGCATGTTGTCTTGCCGAAGAAGCTGTCGTAGGGCCACTCAATGGCTCTAATGTCTTGCAAGATGTCGAGTAACTTATCAATCGCAGAATCGCCCTCTTCAGGATAAGCCGAATGAGCCGAGCGTCCTCTGGTGGTGAGGATGACGCGCATCGAACCCTTGGTGCCAACAGCTAGCAAGTTGTCTGTTGGCTCACCATTGATAAGGTAACGACATTGACTGGCCAGTTTATGTTTGTTAGCTAGTTGTGCTCCAGTACTACTCAACTCTTCATCAACGGTGAACAGCAACCCGAGATCGCTGACACCCTGAGACCGTAGATATTCAGCCGCTACTACCTGGGCAGCAATAATCCCCTTTGCGTCACATGATCCACGACCGTAAATGTTTTCCCAATCTTCCTTCGAAGCGATAAATGGTGGCACCGTATCCATGTGAGTTGAAAAAACTATTCGCGGTGGATCATCGGTAGTTGCAATTACATTGAAACGTTCTTCAGTTACTTGTTGCCGTTCAACGTGATAGCCCAGTCGTTCCAGGGTTTTTGCCAGAAACTCACCAACAGCCCCCTCCTCTCCAGTAAGAGAGGGGATGTCGATTAGGTTGCGCGTAAACGTCACTAGTTCCATTTGATTCGTGGTTTTGATCTCTGTGCTTTGTGCTTTGCTCAAACCATTCCCATGGCTCGCTGATCAAAAAACTCATGATGCAATCTTTGCACAGCTTCTTTAACACGCTCCTCTTCGATCGCAAACGTGAAATTGATGCTGGAAGCACCTTGCGAAATCAGCGTAACGTTAATGTCGCTTATTGTGCTAAAGACTTTTGCTGCGATGCCGGGTGTGCCCCGCAACCCCTCACCCACCACGCAGATGATTGCGCGTCCCTTCTCCACTCGAACCGTTCCTAACTTTTCAAGTTCGCATACAATTGCTGGCAACGAAGAGGCATCATCGAGTGAGAGTGAGACGCTAACTTCGGAGGTCGTAACAACATCAACAACGGTTCGATGCTTTTCAAAGACTTCAAAAAGCGCGCGCAGAAAACCATATGCACCCAGCATTCGCGCAGAAGAAATCTGGACGGTAGTCACTCCTGATTTATGTGCGATTGCTTTGATCGTTCTTGGTGAGGTTTCAGTTTGCGCGCCAACAAGCGTTCCAGTCTCAGCGGGAGCGCGAGAATTACAAATGCGGACCGGAATACCGTTTTCAATAGCTGGCTGAATTGTTTTCGGATGTAGAACCTTTGCACCGAAGTACGCAAGTTCCGCAGCCTCAGCATACGAGAGCCGCTCAATAGTCTGAGCTTCGGGGACTACGCGCGGATCGGCAGTTAATACTCCCGTGACGTCAGTCCAGATCTGAATTTCTTCGGCAGCCACGGCCGCTCCGACGATCGCAGCCGTGTAATCAGAGCCTCCACGTCCCAACGTCGTAGTTCTTCCTTCAGCGGTTGAGCCGATAAACCCTCCCAACACTGGCACCACACCCGCGTCCACCAAAGGCAATAACTCGTCCGTTGTTCGGACGAACGTTTCTTCCATCAAAGGTACAGCGCACGTGTAGTCGTTGGTTGTGACGATACATCGGCGTGCATCCACTTGTTCAGACTTGAAACCTCTTTCTTGTAGAAACAGAGCCAACAGATAACTTGAAAGAAGTTCACCATTCGCCACTATCGAGTCGTGAAGTTCTGAGCGAAGTGAAGGATACTCAGCACAGAGATGTAGTAGTTTCCGGATCTCTTCCGAGGTCGCATTAACTCTGTCCGCAAACGATGACGCCGTTTCGGAAGCTAGAAGCTCTCCGTCCGTAGTTTTGTGTCGCTGAAAGACTGGTCCAAGCGAAGCAAAAGCTGAGTCGGGTTGACCCGAACCAGCAGTGACGGTGCTAGCAACCAGCGAATCGGTTACGCCACTCATTGCAGAGACGACAACGATGGGACGCGTCTGACGTCGGGAATCGACAATACTGGCTACGTTTTTGAAGGCGTTCGCGTCTGCCACCGACGTGCCGCCAAATTTCATAACTATGGACATAAGCGAAAAGGGCCAGTCGCGTTGAACACGACCGACCCCTTTTTAAGATCGCAACCTTGGCGCGATCACATGTGTCGCGCAGCAAAAGTTGTTTTGTCGTAGCTCTCCACCGACATGGGTGACAGTCTCGCGGATTTAGCCGCGACAACCAACCCGCCAACGATCGAAGTATCGTAGCGAGCTTCGGCGACCATCCCCTTTCAACAACTCATCAGCTCTTCGCGCTGGAACATTTACTGTTCTCGAGTTGAATACTATTGAAGGTCGCGCCTCTACTTAGTTTTATAAAGATCAGTTTGAACTTATTGGCACAACAAAGTAAGTGGAACAACCGTCATTGTCAAGAATGAATTCCCTTTCCTCAATCGCTCTCGTGGTCATTTATCAGTCGTTAGTCCGAATCCCACCAACGGCAGTTGGTGGATGGTTCAGATCCTTTCTACAAGAAGCACGTTACCGTGAGCGGCGAATCCCACCAACGGCAGTTGGTGGATGGTTCAGATCCTTTCTACAGGAAGCACGTCACCGTGAGCGGCGAATCCCACCAACGGCAGTTGGTGGATGGTTCAGATCCTTTCTACAGAGAGTTGCCCTCTCAACGCTGCGCGCGCAGCGCGCCGGAGGAAAAAAAGGTTTGTAAGTAGAAAGGATCTGAACTATCCACCAACTTCCGTTGGTGGAATTTGCATAGAAACCTCAGCAAACGCAGTAGAGAAGATCTGAACTATCCACTCACTGCCGTGAGTGGGATTTCCGCTTTTGCAAAGCCCTTCTGACCCATTCGCATGAAACACGTGTCGATTGACAAAGCTTGCTGCGTAAGTTAGCGCACGAGGACGTACGCGCTCCGACAGAAGAGCTACTTTCGTTTTCGCGATGCAGTCACTAAAGGGGATCTCCGAGACGCAATCCGGCCCATCACAAGAGGCGTATCCACGACCAAATTGCCCAACACAACTGGTTCTCCCATCAGTATCGGCGGCGCTTCAGCCATCGTGCCCATCACATGAGGTCTCATCTGTACTTCAGCCATTGAGTTCAATTGGTACAAGCCCAGGCCTGCGATGAAACTAATTACCGCGGACGCTACCGCACTAAACACACGCGACAGCCTTCGTCGAATCGCTCGCAAACCCACCGGACAGTTATCCGTAATGATCGTGCCGTCCCGGCGTTGATAGAATCTTACACACAATCTTCCTTCATTTTGGGCCACAAGTCGCTCAGCCTCTGCGCGTGACATATCGGAAAGATTGTAAACATTTAAGTTGCACTGGCCGCAAAAACGACGACGCTCGTTGCCGATCATCTCGTTCCAATCCGTGTTGCAAGGTGAGGCAACTCGTACATTGTTGAGTGGATTACTAAAACGCGACATGTGATTTCCTCCAAACCAGGTATTACCTTTGAAACTGTCGTCCCTCAATTAAGAACGAATCAGCGAATCACACTTGCAAGGTCGAAAGACCAACGCGGATCCACAGAGCTCCCTTCGAACGCCATGCGGATCCGCATTTGACTGCGAGGATCGAGGCTACTTGCGTGCCTGGGGTGAGATGTATTTGACAAACTCAAGCTGACTTAGTGCTTCCAGCTTGTCGATCGCAATCCGTCCAATTATTAACTTCGAGCTTTTTGGATCCAATACAACTTCAAATCCAAGTTGCTTCAGCTTCTCGAGTGTCGCGGTTGACTTGTCTGACAACCAAACCTGGACCTCGGCCTTACCGTCGGAGACAAACTTTGCTTCATCGGGGCTCGCAACGTTCAACTTGTTCCCCCTGAGTCGCTCGAGCAGCGCAAACACTGCAGGATGAAGTTTTGCCTGTAGGGCTTTACGTTTAAGATCAAGAGGAGAGTCAACCGCTACTATTTCTTCAGCAGGGTCGACGTTAACGGCTGCTGTGGCAACACCGGGACTTAAGCTTGCGAGTGGTTTTGGATTTCCGCCACTGCCGCTTCCGACTCCACTGCCACTACCTCCGCCCACCCTACCTTTACTCTTTGCAGGTCGCGCTATCGGCAATGAGTACAATTTTTTCGCGCCAACGGCATAGCCAATGGAAGCTCCGTTGCTAACAAGACCAAATCCTTCTTGTTCAACCATCGTCCGATTAACCCCCTCGGGCACTTCAACCGGCACATCGATTCTTCTTGGTTGACCACCATCGGTCACAACCATCTCCTCAACTGCTACAAAAGATGTGAACTGCGTCATCAATCTGTACTCGAGTCCGATTTGAGTGATTGTTTGTTTCAGGTCGGGCTTCATCGTTCCCTGTTGAGCGCCACTGTAATCCTGACTCATTAAGTTATCGATCCGTTGTCTGGCCCAAAGAGATGTCAATACGTCGTGAGACGCCATCGACTCGGGAAAGTCCACTGCGACTTCTCGTACAAACTCGCTCCCTGCCATCTTCCCTTTGAGTCGAATGGTCCCTCGCGCTGCAGTGGTAAATCTGCCAGTCAAAATCACAGGCTTAGCGCCAAACAGATCAGGAATTCGTTGCGGGTAGACGTCAGCTACAGGAAGTCCGTTCCAGTCAACCGCGATATCTGTCAAAAGTGGATTGCGCACTCTTTCGTGAAACCGCTTTGCAGCTGCCGACCCATCATCATTCAACCCAACATACTCAACCTCGCCTCTTCCGTTTTCAGCCATCTTGTCCAACAGGAAGCGATTTACAGAACTACCAATACCGAAAGCAAAGACGCGGGCATTCGGATGCTTCTGTACTTCTGAAATGATGGCCATGTCGTTACCGACATATCCGTCGGTCATAAAACAAACAATACGAACGTGGTCCTGTTGGTCCGAAGGTTCAAGTGCAGCCTTGATGGCTGTCATCATTTCAGTTCCGCCCGCACCCTGACGCGATTCTAAAAACGCCTGAGCCTTGAGCAAGTTCCCTTTTGTCGCCGGCACTGGTGTAGGAAAGAGAATGCTGGTATCGCCCGCAAAAGTAATGAGATTGAAAGTGTCGGATGGGTATAGATTGTCCATCGCCAACTTCATGGTCTCTTTGGCTTTTTCGATCGGAAAGCCATTCATTGATCCGGATGTGTCTAAGACAAAAACCAATTCCTTTGGAGTCACATCTTCAGCTGTGACCCGATCGGGTGGCTGAAGAATTAGTGTAAAGAAGCCACCTTTTTCCGAACGATGAGTCAACAACGCGTCGCCAATCTTTCTTCCGGCAACGTCGTAACGAAGAATGAAATCCTTGTTTGGAATCGTCTCGCTGTCGCGCAGCTGGACCCTGGCGCTGGTCCCGCCTGCTCGTTGAATATCTACCGTGTGAGTCTTGGACGACACTTCATCAATTAACAATCCCGCATCAAGTTGAATATCCAGCGACACATCGTGTCCACTTCGCATTCCGCGTGGCGTAAAACCTGGTGATATCCGTGAGGCGTCGGGTACTTCGGTCGTGTCGGAAGCCGCACCATTGCCACTTTTAGCACCAGTCGGTGCACCGGGCATGTAACGTGGTCCAACCACCATGGGAAACATAAACTCGTAAGCACCATTCTCGTATTTCAAAGTCTCGACGTAACTGATAGTGATCTTGATCTGCTCACCGGGCAAAATGTTGGCGACAGATTGGGTAAAGATGTTTGGTCGTTCCTGATCGAGCAAACTAGCGACCTGTCCGTTTGTCTTAGCCGCCTCGTAAACTGCCTGCGCCTCTTCTCGCGGCAGAATTTTGCCGCGTACAGTACGTTCACCGATTCTCATCGTCATATCGTCGACGGCCGCGTTTTGCGGAAGAGGAAATGTGTAGACCGCCTCAATCTTTTCTTTGAAAGGGTTTTCAAATTCCTGCGTAACAGATACCCGGGAAAGAAACCCCGAGATCTCCCCTTTCACACTGGTGTGCTTGAGCGGACAGACCGCTTTTGGCTTACCTGAAGAGTCAACGACGGTTAAGGCGCCCGGTGATTCGCTGCTTTGAGCAAGCACAACCGAGTCATTTGAGAGCAACACCAGGAATATTGGTAATGCTAACACCACGAGGAGGATTGTCAGTGTCAATTTCGGAAGGCATTCATTGCGCATGGTACGACTCCTGGACAGACGTCGAGTGGGCACGTCGTCGTTCGATCACGTGACGTGTGAATCAATTTGCTATCTATTAGAAACCAGCTTCAGGTCTCTGTTCCCAAATCAGAACGAAGAAAGAGGACAAAGCTTGCGTCATTTTGTTGATGCATTTTTTTGGACGAGGGTGGCCTAAACAAAGTTCGCCTCCTCTTAGACTGTTGGTCAACTGTTCGCCTAATACAGGTTGAAGTTGTATTCCAACTGCATATACACCGACACGGGATGTCCATCTTTCGTAGCGGGAATAAACTTTATTTGTTTCGCCGCCGCGATCGCTCGCTCAGTAAGTCCGAATGGGAGCGATTGAATCGCATGTATCTGCACGACCTCACCAATACTGGAAAAAACGACTCTCAAGGTTACCGTTCCTGTTACTTGATTGCGTCGCGCTTCTTCCGAGTATTGCGGTTCCGGCTTCGAGAGCAAACGCGCCTTCTGCTCCACTTCTACGTTTCGCAGTACCCTCGGTTTCTCATTTGAGTTTGAGTCATAACGCGAGCCTGATGAGCCGCAACAACCAATTTGCCTTTCACCATCGCCCATATTTCCTTTCTCTCCGTTTCCGTAGCCTGGCCCCCGTCCGTCTCCGATACCCAATCCCTCGTTGGTTCCGATGCCCCCTCCCTTTCCTGGTCCATTCGACACCGCCGTAGACTGAGAACGCGGGTCTCCATAAACGGGATGCTTTAAGTCAGTCCACAATGCCGGATCAACGTCGATGCCCGCGACTGGAAGTGCAGGAGGAGTAAGTGGAGGTGCTTTTGGTATTGAGGCAAGGATATTCGATGGCGGTGGCAATTTGCCTAATTGAGGTGGCAATGGATCTTCGGCGCCTCCAGAGCCACCACCAGTCGAGCGTTTTCTCTCGGCTCCAGATCCTTCTCCTTTCCCAGTTCGGAATCCCACTCGACCAGTTCCGTTGGCACCGACGCCGGAGTTATTACTGAGCGAATCTCTGGCGCTAAGGTCCATGATTACCACCGGGGCTGTTTCTTCGGTCGTTACCTGTTTAGCGCTGAGCGTGGATCGTCTTTCAACTAGTAATACAACCAGGACAATCGATGAGATCAGGAGCACTGCGGTGATGAGTGAAGATAAAAGGTTGGGCCTCTGCATGAACGAAACTAAGCGTCGAACGATTACTGAAATAACTGTGCCGATGAAGGAGATTGGACTCTTTCTAAACTCTGGTACGGTTTGGACGATGTCAGCTTTGAGTGAAGAGATTTCGCGAAAGAGTCTGCGTGTGAGGAACTCTGTATCGATGATTGTTAATTGATAGTCGAGTCGTTTTGCTGCGGCATTCATTTGATCCTCGCTATTCGCACACTTCGAGTGTTGGACCGTGTGAAGCAATTCACAGGATCCATAAACTTTTAGGTAAGCATGCAGGAATGAGTTGCCGACGATGTTGTAATCGTCAGTTTCGGGGAGTGCTGAATAAGATTACCGTTGGTGGGCCAAAAGTTACGGTGCGGAGGAAATTATTTCTTGTGAGAACAAAATAACTCTCTGCGCGTCCTCTGATCTCGGCCGAGGACGCAAAGGATGCTTCACCCCGGAGGGGTGACATGTTTATAGCCACGTCGCTTTCCTCCGCTGGCGCCGTTCGGAGGGGCAGAATGAGCTTCCGAGTCAATCACGTAGTTCGTTCTGCCCCTCCGAACGGCGCCGGATCGGTAGTGGCTGAGGGCTATAAACATGTAACTCCTGGCGGAGTTAAGATCTACAAACTTCATTGAAAGCTTGTTTCATTGGTTGCGGCTGCGCTGCTTCCTCGGCGCAGAGAGTTGAATTTTCACTGATTTGCGCATGCTTGAAATAGCCGCGCATTAGTAAAAATGGCCCAGAGTCTCAAAGAACCCTGGGCCATCAGAGAACGCATAAGAAAACGATCACATCTTAGCGAGCCAATTGATTCTGCAGTTTTGTCGCGCGCGCCGGATCGATACGCTGCAGTATCCGATATTCCTCCATTGCTCCAACCCGATTACGCATTGCGACGTAACTCAGTGCAAGATTGTAGTGTGCTGATGCGTAGTCTGGCTTTTGCCTGATTGCGACCTGATAAGCCTGAACAGCTTCCGGAAAGCGGCTCAACTGGTGCAATGCGTATCCCATCTCATTGTAGGCCTCTGGATATTCAGGCTTGATACGAATTGCCTCTCGCAACGCGGGGATTGCATCGTTGTACTGCTCCATATCGTTGTAGCACCAGGCGAGGTTATAATTCGCGAAGGCACTTCCCGGTCGCAGTCGCAAACCCTCTTTATAGGCACTAACTGCGAGTTTGTATTCCTTCGTGTTGTAGTAATAAACATCACCTAAGCCAAGGTAAGCGAGTCCCATATCAGACTTTTGCGAAATCGCTGCTTGATACTCCTCGACAGCTTCAGAGTAACGGCCAAGATATCGGAGCGCATAGCCGAGTTCAGCGTGCGCGTCCGGATAGTTTGGTTGATAGCGAAGCGCGAGTCGCAGATTGTTGGCCGCATCGTCGTAGTTTTTCTGATCGTTTTGGATCCAACCCATGTCGTAGTAAGCACCGGCATAATCGTTCTTTAGTTGAGTTGATTTTGTATACGCAGCCAGTGCTTCGGGATAGCGATTTAGTTTCTTGTAGGCATAGCCGAGTTCAAAGTAGGCAGCGGCATAAGTCGGTAGCAAAGAAGTTGCTCGGGTTAAAAGCGGGACTGCCTCGTCATACTCTTCGATGTCGTTATTGATCCAACCCATACGATAGTAAGCATTGCCCATCGACGGATTGAGTTGAACCGCTCGTTCGTAAGCGTCCATGGCCTCGCTATACTTCTTAGCGTTGTAGAGAGACTCTCCTTGCTTGAAGTAATAGTCGGCGTTGTTAGCGGGGGTGGTTGTAACGGGCCGTTTGGTTGTGGTGGTCGTTGTGGTTGGCGTAGTCGTCGTTGCAGTTGGGCGTTTCTTAACGGTTGTTGACGCGGGTCGAGTTGCGGGCTTGGGAGACGTTGGTCGGCTGGTGCTACCACCGATTGCGCCTCCTCCCATCATCTCTTTATTAGAGCCGCCGGTTGATTCGTGCTGTGCGTGGGCTACGACCGTGAGCGAGAAGATCAGGACTGCGGTTAGGGGCGCGGGTTTGAAGGGGATTCTAAAGAGCATCAATTTATCTCCTGCGGGACTGGGCTGAAGATTGAAACATCTGGAGACTAAAACCACCGTCATTATAATGGGTATCGAACCTTGCACAAAAACTAATTTGTAGGGGCGTCCCTCGGGCTCGCGGTTCTTGCAGATTTCAGAGCCTCTCACGTAAAAGGGGCGCCCACGGGAGGGACGCCCACACAAATTGGGGTTACGTTTGACAGTCTTGGAATAGGTACTGTAACTTTACGAGCTTGCCGTAACGCACGAACTACTCACCATATGCGTCCCGTTCGTCTAGCGGCCTAGGACACCGCCCTTTCACGGCGGCGACACGGGTTCGATTCCCGTACGGGACGCCAAACTTGATTTTCCCTCTGAAATTCCCTGCAAGTAACTGAAAGCTATACAAGTTGGCGCGGTTCGATAACTCTCACCATCGAAGACTAATCCATTTGGAAACAGGACTCTTTGAAACCGCTGTTTTTGATCACTCGAGCACTGATTCCAAAACGCTGCAGCGTTGCTAAGTGCGCTAGTCGCGAAGTTGAGCGCCGCTTCTAAATCCAACTCCTCGAGTTTCGTTTCGTAGGTTTCAAGTTCAGTCAGAGCAACTTCCTCATTCAGCAAATCGTGTTGCTCCTGGTACGTGGTTAGATCGATCACTTTTTCATATAGAAAGGCGTCAATCACCCTCTGCCGCTTCGACTTTATCGTGGCTACCCTTGACTCGAGTTTTGCCACTAACCTAATCGCTTCGCCTTGTCGTTGCTTCCACACGTCTAGAACTATTTCTTTGAAGAGATTCATGTATTCCACTTTGGGCTGAGTCTGTTCGATCAGATTTAGGAATTCAGACTCGAGGAGTTGCTTTTGAATGTTGCGACTCTCTTAACGTCTAGCAGTACAGAGACTGTCAGTATTGCCAGTTATTTTCTGCCAACATTCTGTCTAGAATCTGCAGAGCTTTTGATCTAAGAAGTCTGCCACCTTTGTCTGGCTAGATTTCTGACAATTTCCACTCATCACCGTAGTGCACTTAAGCGAAAGGGCACAGCGCCAAAACTAACTCGAGACTAGGAAAGGCGGCCTAAATGTCCCAACCACTCAAACAACCAGAAGGATTCGCGCAATCAAAACAATATTCAATTCCTACCACCGCCGCCGAAGTTCGCGGCCCAGCATCAGGCACGGCCATGACCACGGCGTACGTGCAGACGGTCGGGCGCATGGCCTACCTCTGGGGCTGGCCGCTGGTCAATTCGGTCAACCGCTCTATCGCCTTTTCCAAGGCGCCCGAGCCCGGCTTGCTGGGCGGAGTGGTGCCGGTCGCATTCAACCGAAACGCAATGCTGACCAGTTACATCAGCCCGGATGAACACTTCGTCACCTGTCCAAACCAGGATGTCGTGTATGGCGCCGGCTGGATGACACTGGACCAAGAGCCCATCGTCTTCCAGGTTCCGGAGTTCGGCGATCGTTTCTGGGTTTATGCGTTGTATGACGCGCGCACCGATGAGTTCTCGCAGATCGGCAAAGCCTACGGCACCAAACCCGGTTTCTATCTGATGGTCGGCCCGGGCTGGAAGGGCGAAACGCCTGACGGCATCACTGCCGTGATGCAGTCTTCCACCTCGTTGGCGTTTGTCGTTCCGCGCATTTTCATGGATGACACGGCGGAGGACCACGCGGCCATCCAGTCGGTGATCAATCAGGTGGTCTTCTACCCGTTGTCGGAGTTCGACGGGAAGATGAAGACCAAGGACTGGAGCAAACTCCCGCACTTCCCCGCGCCCCCCTCCAAAGGCGAGACCAAGTGGGTGAACCCTCAGACCTTTTTCGATGAGTTGCCGGCGGTCATCAAGAGAGTGCCGCCGCTGCCGGGCGAAGAGGCTCTCTACAGGTGGATCGGCAGCGTGCTGGACGCCGCCGACAAGGACGCGGCGATCAAGAAGACACTTCAGGAAACTGCCGTCGCCGCCGAGAGTGAACTGATTCTGCCGTTCTTCCAATGGCGCAACATCGGGCGTCCGGCCGGCAACGGCTGGAATTCGCCGGTAAACAACGCGCAGTGGGGCACCGACTACCTCAACCGCACAGCCACTGCCAAGTCGAATATGTATGACAACCTCCCCGAAGAAACCAAATACATCTACCGGGACGACGATAGCCAGGGCCAGCAACTCGAGGGAAGCAACCTCTATACGATCACCTTCGCCAAAGGACAGTTGCCGCCGGTGAAAGGGTTCTGGTCCCTCACTCTCTACAACGATGAGCATTTGTTCAGCCCCAACCCGCTGAACCGCTATTCGCTGGGCACCAAGAACAAGAACCTCAAATACAACGCGGATGGTTCGCTAACGCTCTATGCCGGCGCCACGTCGCCCGGCGCTGACAAGGAAAGCAACTGGCTGCCGGCGCCTCAGGGCACGTTCTCCCTGTATATCCGGTGCTACTGGGCCGAACAGGCCGTCCTCGATGGCACCTGGATGCCACCGCAAGTTGAGAAGGTGAAGTAGGTAGTTGAAAGGACAACAAACCATGAAAACGCAACTAGCACAGACCTCCCGCTTCGACGAGTTGGCCAACCTGCCATTCAACGAAAACCGTCCCACGGAGCAGACCGCGCAGACACTACGGGACGAGCTGCTCTTCCAGCGAGCGACGCAGACGTATCTCTGGGCGTTGCCGTTGATCAACACGCTGGGCATGCAGGTGGGGTCGGAGAAGGCGTTCGGCGCGGGCTACAACGTCTTGCCCATTTGGAAAAAACGCCTCGATGCCAAGACGCTGGTGACGACCCCCAACTCCGACGTCCTCTACGCGATGAGCTATGTTGACCTCGGCAAGGATGGGCCGATGGTGATGGATGCGCCACCAATGCTCCAAGGCATACTGCTCGATTACTGGCAGCGTCCCATCCCGGTCGATGGCGGCAAGTTCTTTGGTGATGTCGGCCTCTTTGGACCGGATGCCGGTAAGGGCGGCAAGTTCTTGATCCTCCCACCCGGTTACAAAGGCGCGGTGCCGGAAGGTTACTTCGTGTACCGCTCAGGAACCAACAACGTCTTCATTTTCCTGCGCGGGTTCTATGAGGACCCGAAGAATCTGACGCCCGCTGTCGAGCACATGGAAAAGACCCGGATCTATCCACTGAACGGCGAGGCTGGGGCCAAGCCGATGAAGTACCCCGATGCCTCCGGCGTCCCGGCCAACATGCTGCCGATCAGTGATGGCAGTGTCTTCGATCAGCTCAAGAAGCTTGTGGACAGCGAGGGTGTCAATCTCGCCGGTCCCGATTGGCTCGGGATGCTGGCGGCGATCGGCATCGTCAAGGGCCAACCGTTCACACCGGATACACATACCCGCGAGGTCCTCGATCAAGCCGCGAAGACGGGATACAAGATGAGCCGTGTCATCGGCTTCGAAGAAAAGGTCAGTGGCAAATCCTATCGGATGTATCCCGACCGCCTATGGCTTAATCCCTTCGCAGACGGGACGCCTGATAATCCAACAGGGACATTGAACCTGGCTTGGGAGAATGTCGCTGGGGGGTATCTGGACCTCGGCGCCCGGATCTGGATGTTCACCGACTATTACTCGATCAGCCCCGGGATGGTGTCAAAAACTTCGGGCAAGGGCGCCATGTATGTGATCGGTTTCACCGACAGCGACGGGAAGCCGCTGGTGGGTGACGCCAACTATCGCCTGAATCTGCCGGCTAACGTCCCCGCCGCCCTGTTCTGGTCGGTGACGCTCTACGAGGCGGAGAATGCTTCGGGTCTCGCCAACGGCCAGCCGTTCCCGTCGCTCGGTTCACGCGACAAGCCGGCGCAGAACGCCGACGGCAGCACGGATCTCTATCTTGGGCCGAACGCGCCAACTGGCAAAGAAACCAACTGGCTCGCTACGGTTCCGGGAAGAGGGTATTTCACGATTCTCCGACTCTATGGTCCGACGGAACCCGCCCTCAACAAGAGTTGGAAGCCAGGAGACATCGAGAAGGTGAAGTGAACAGGCATAGAGCTGGTAGCCGTCAATACCTAACACTATAGCCCTTTACTGAAATACACAGGTTGACCGAAAGAGGTGTACCTGCATTGATTAGGCGTTATTGGCTGTTTGCAGCCGCTCTGTCACATATTGGTTGGCTAAGCGGCAGCAGTGCGAAGCGTTTCCATTTCTTTCAACCAAGTAATAATCTGGTTCCAACTCGGAATGCTTTGGGCGCCAATCGCACTCAAAAAGTTTGCGGTCAACCCTGCTTCTAACTGTTTTTGTTGGTAACGTCTTGGGTGGCGGAATTCCAAAAAAAAACTGTATCTACGCGTCCAACTGCTTCCGCCCAGAACGCTTGACTCAAATGCTGGTATTTCTCGCCAGCATTACTCTTTCTTGTTGATCTCAGCGTAAAGCTCTTTAGCCTTCGCCGGATCGATTGTTTGAAGCGTCTTGTAGACCTGTCGTGCAGCCTCCTTTCGGCCTAACCCGACATCGGCCATTCCCAACCAGTAATAGTTGGATCCCTCGCGTGGTTCAACCCGGATCGCTTGTTGGTATGCTGCGGCGGCTTGCTCGAACTCGCCAGTTGCTAGTGTAGATTTCTTTTCATCGTGATAGATCTCGCCAATCGCGTAGTGGGCCCTTCCTGATGTATCTGGATCACGCGTCAACAAAACCGCCCGGCGCAGTGCTCTTAAAGCGTTGACATAACCCCTGGTCCCCAAGTCTTGGTATATAAATAGACCGAGGTCTAAGTTCGCGACATCGTTATCAGGCGTACCGAACGATAAGTTGATTTCTTCGTAGAGTTCTTTTCCTTTAGTGGGGCTGACTTTTTGGAGTAGTCTGCAAGCTTCCAGCGCATCCTCCTTTCGGCCCGTGTCCAGGTACACCAACGCAAGATTGTCTATGTATGTTGGGTTGCCTGGTTGAAGTCGAGCTGCTTCCTTATGGGCCGCAATCGCTTCTGCATACTTATCCATGGCTCTATATGAGACGCCCAGTAGATTCCAATCTTGTGCTCGATCAGGTTTGAGACGGATTGCTTGCTGTGCGGCAGCGGCAGCTTTTTCATATTGCTCCAACTCATAATAAACGGTGCCAAGATTGTGGTGAACCGAAGGCGCATTCGGATTTAAGCGAAGGGCTTCCTGAATCACTACCAGGGCCTCCTGAGGCTGGTTGAGATCGTCCAGATAAACGATGCCGAGCTCGTTATAGGCGTCGACCGACGGTTCAACGGAGATCGACTTCTTGTAATGCGCAATCGCTTCAGCGTATTTCTTTTCCGACCGACTCTTATCGCCAAGACTTATCTGGTCTCTTGCGAGTATGTCACTCGGAGCAGTTGAGCTCATCGTCGTAGTCGCCGGCGCATTTGGTTTTGACGTCGTAGCGGCAGGCGCGTTCGACGTCCCACACGCTTGAAGCCGCTTAACGACGTCTGCATAAAGCTCCGTGGTACTCACTTGCATACCATTTTGTTTTGGCCGATCTGGATAAATAACGCTGCAGTAGTCATTTTCGGGACGCGTCGCCGGGAACTCTGAAGTATCACTCTGGTGTCGGCAGCGAATCACGACGATGGTGTCTCCATTGCAGCTGTATCTGAAGTTGTATCGCAGTTGGTCTTGCAAACCATTAGTGTAGGCCGTCTGACCGAGACGCGGAGTTGATAACAACACTCCTAATAGCAGTAGGGCGAGAATGGGAAAGCGCGGTTTCATTTGTCTCTCCTTCGAGGGAAAAGAGATGGCCAAGAACTATTTTGGGTGAAATCTCAACGAAATAAAAAGACCGGGAGCACTATCATGATGTCTTTTACAGATTGATATGATGACATCCTTTACAGTTGATCGGGTAGTCGGCGTCGGCAGAATCGTGTCGTTCTAGGTTTTTCAGACAGCGGGTCTTGTTGTACTAGGTCTATTGGTCTTTGATCCAACACTACTCGCACGTGGAGCGTTGGTTACGACAGACAGCAATACAGTCTTGCTTCCTGCTGGCTTCGATCTATGCATTCTACCGGTATGCAAAAGCGCCTCCGATTAGTCGGTTAGAACTCCCCGGCCTTGCTGTGGGATTGGCACTGGCTTCTAAGCGGTGCCATGCTCCGTCTTTCCGCTGTTGATAATTCTCACTTTCGAAAACTATCGTGGTCCAATATCGCTAGGGATACAGATATTGGTTTATTCGGAGCTAGTGAAACCAAGAGGATTGTTATCGGAGAGCCACCGGTGACAAACTAGACGCGACCGCAGGGCTCTTTTGGCACCTCGTCCAGGTCGCGACGATTCTGCTGCGGCAGAATGATTGTCGAGACGCGTGCCCTTCGCGCTGCCAGAACCTTTTCGTCTCGCCCGACGCGTTAGCAGCACGTAGTCATGTGGGTGCGATGATTAAAGATTTGGCACAGCCGACGTCTCTCGTGGCTCGGGTGTGACTTTCTGAGGCTCGGGCGTGAAGTCTTCGCCCGGATTGATGAAGCGGTTCCTCTCAAAGCGATACTGTTTGTCGTACAACTGTTTATATCGACCTTCTCTCCCGAGCAACTCGTCATGCGTACCACGTTCGACGATCTCACCCGCTTCCAAAACCAGTATCTGGTCAGCACTGCGAATGGTCGAAAGACGATGAGCGATCACGAAAGTGGTTCGTCCACGCCGCAACGATTGCAACCCATCCTGGATCATCGCTTCGCTCTCGCTATCCAGACTCGACGTAGCTTCATCAAGAATTAAGATCTTCGGCTCCGCCAGGATCGCTCGGGCGATCGCAACACGTTGACGTTGACCACCCGATAGCTTCACTCCTCGCTCGCCAACGATCGTGTCGTAACCTTCTGCGAAACCATTGATGAACTCCTCGCAATGCGCCACTCTACTCGCGGCTATGATCTCTTCACGGGTTGCATGCGGATGTGAGAAGCCAATGTTCGCGGCAATGGTGCCATCAAAAAGGAAATTGTCCTGTAGCACCACGCCCAGTTCATGACGATAATCCCTCAACCGGACTGCTTCGAGGTCGCGGCCATCAACAAGGACCTTGCCGGACAAGGGACGATTGAATGCCATCACCAGACCGATAAGCGTAGACTTTCCCGATCCGCTCGAACCGACCAGAGCGGTCGTTGATCCTGCGGGCGCTTTGAAAGAAATGTGCTTCAGTACTGGCGTGTCGTCGGTGTATTCGAAGCTGACGTTTTGAAATTCGATCTCACCATCGATCCGGCCCAAAGGTTCGCGTGTCTGATCTTCTTCGTCCTCGGTTGCCATTCTTTTTATTTCGCGAATTCGATCCAAGCCCGCGAACGCTTCTGTGATCTGCGTCCCGATCGATGCAATTTCCACCAGCGGTGCGGCTACCAGCGCAGTAAAAAAGATGTACATAAAGAAATCGCCGAGCGTCATAGTGCCGGCAAGTATGTCGCGGCCGCCTACCAGCGTAAGGATTACGCCGATCAGACCAACGATCAGAGTCGAGAAAGAAGTTATTGCCGAGACCCCAGTCATTGAGCGCTTAACGTTGCGGAAGAGCCGGTGCGCGCCGCGAGCAAAAACTATCTCTTCCCTTTTCTCGGCAGCGTACGCTTTGACAATGCGAATTCCGCCAAGTGATTCAGTCAGCCTGCCGGTAACTTCTGCGTTTATTTGTCCGCGTTCACGAAAAAGCGGACGCAATCTCTTGAACGCGGTGGCCATAGCGCCGCCAAACGCAGCCAGCGCGATGATGATTACAGAAGTGAGTTTCCAGTTGAGGTAGAACAGCACCGAAAGCGCCAATGCTGCTGTGACCAGACCGCCAATCAGTTGAACAAGGCCCGAGCCCACGAGATTGCGAATGCCTTCAGCGTCGGACATGATGCGGGAAATGAGTACCCCTGTTTGCGTAGAGTCGAAGTAGCGTATCGGCAGACGTTCGACGTGCTCCTGAACGCTCTTACGCATTTCGGTGATCGCACGCTGTGCGGCTACGCCAAGGATCTGGGAAAGCGAAAAGGAAGTGATCGCTTGAATCAACGTCGCTCCACCTACTGCCAGTGCGAGTGGGACCAGCAACTCACCTTTATGTTTTAGCACTACATCGTCGATCAGGTATTTCGACGTGGTGGGTAAGACCAGGCCCACGAGCCGGTTGACAATCATCAGGCACATGCCAAGCGCAAGACGATTGCGATGCTGCAGGATCAGTTCGCGGGCATCACGCCAGGCGGTAGCAGGTGTTATTTTCTTTTTAGTAGGCTTGGTGACGGCTGTACTCATTGAGTGACACAGAGTACCAGAGCAGTTGCGAAACACGAAAAATGCAGGAATAGCACGCGCGGTCTCTTCAATCTTACGAAGGTCGATGGTGCGACAATTGTTACGAAGGATCGTGAAGTTCTTGGATTTGGAGCCAAGATAGCGGGACACGACAAAATCGATTCAATAGCTCAGATACAACCCTTTGAAAACTCTTCTACCAATCGCTCAAGTTTTAGCCGATCAAGTTTCTCAGCTGGTAGAGAAAACAAATAGCTTTAGGCGTCTTTGCATGAAAGGCAGTATGTCAGCGATTTCAACGATCATGAGTCGCATGGCGCTAAACTGGCCCAAGATATTGAGAAGGTCATGGAGATGCGGTATTGAGATTCAGATAGACGAATAAGGTCTCGCTACGCCTTTACTACCGCTGGAACTTTCCAAGTGCCGTTAATGATGGACGGGCTATCTGGTTTTGGCCAGTACATGCGTAGCATCGGGATGAATTCCCCCTTCGGTGTCGGCAGCCAGTTGGCTTCCTTGTCTTTGCCCGGCGACGCGTTTTGTAAATACAAGGTCAGCGAACCATCAGGGTTGTACTTGAGGTTGTTGCGCGGGCTTACCGTAAACTTGTTAAGCGGGTTGGGAACGAACCACCATCCCTGGTCCACGAGATACATCGTGATCGACCAGAACCCGCTCACCGGCGGTGTCGCGTCCTTGGCGAAAGTCAGCGTGTAGTTGTTCCCGCCGTTGAGTTTCTGCCCAGTAGAGTCAACCTCGGTAAACGGATAGACCGCATCAATCTCCTGGTTCGCAGGCCAGCCCAGGGCCGCAACCGTCGCACGCTTGAGGTAGTCGGTGCCGTAGGTACCAAGTCCCTTCGATACCACCCAGCCGTTTACAACTTGGCCCATGCTGTCCTTGTTAGCCTCGATCTTCTTCAGGGCGGTCTGCGGAATGTCCTTCAATCCTGCCTGCACAGCCGGGTCCAGCTTGCTTAGCTCGAACACCTTTCCGGGCACGATTCCGATCTTGGCCATACGCGCGACTATCGACGCATCTTCCGCAGCCGGTGGCGCCGCGCCACCCATCAGCTTAGTCATGAGATTGAAATAGCCTTCGGTGCCCATGTCGAGAATGACTTTTTGCGGTTTGTCGGTCATGCTGAAGCCCGGATTCGGGTCGACCGGCCGAGCCACCGGTGAATATGACTTGCCCCACGCGGAGAGCGGCGTCACTTTGTACTGCGCTTGAAGTGCGTTGACGGCCTTGTAGTCTTGATCTGTACCATCAGCGTAGGTCCGTCCGAGGATGACCATATAGCGCGTTGCCATCTGGAAGTGCTTCATCCCGGGCGGCACCTCACCCTTCCAACCAGGCCCGGTAAACAGATAGTTGCCAGCCTTTCCGCCGGCAGTGCGCTTGCTCGGTGAGGTCTTAGAGTCCTCCATCCAGAGATTCACTACCTCGAACAGATAGAATCGGTCGCCCATGTCGGGATGACTGAAGACCAGCGGTTCCGCAAGGTCGAGCCAGGCTAAGGAGTAGAGCGTATCCGCGTTGGGCGCTGATACGAGACGAAAGTCCGCTGCCGGATAACGCGCCACGTTACCGAACTGGTTCATCGGCGCATGCATTCCTTCACTTTTGGAGAAGTTGCTGCCCTGCACTCGGGTTACTTCGGTCGTAATCAGGGAATATCCATAGACGTAAGCGTCTTCAGCGATCTGCCGCGCTTCCGCCACTTCGACGCCGCCTTGGGCCTTGCCCGTTTCTGCAGTAGTTTCCTTTTTCTCGCACGCCGCAAGACCTGCCATTGCGGTTACGATCAGCACAAGCATGCCAACAACTTGTTTCTTCATGAGAAGTTCCTTCCTAGTTCCTTTTAGGAGTTGTCGTCTTATTGAAACTACAGCTCATTGCTTCGGGCATACCCTACCCTTCCGCTTTCGTTCCCAACTCAATTGGTCCAGATTATCAGGGCACGAAAATGGGAGGTAACTGTCACTTTTGCCAGTCAAGTGTGAATCATTATGAGTGATGCTCGGATTGGTTTGATCAGTGTGGTAGTCGGTACGTGAAGAAGCCTATGAGGAGTAAGAGACATAGGTAACACCCCGAACCACTCCCCCTCTCAAATGGCCCTTCGTACATTTGTTTCGTGCACAAGATTTCCATTCCTTCATCAGCAAAACTGTCAAATGTGACAGTTACGATTACCGTCAACCCCTCGTTACAGTGCCATACGTGAACTGGAAACCGAAGAGTTCCCACATTGCGACCGTGCGGTTTCCAGAGAAAACGAAACAAACAGAAGGAAATGAAACGCTGAAATCAAAAGGAACGACCACGTCTCACGTTCGCCATTCAAGGCAAATGCCGATGGTTCGGTGGATGTCTACATTCAAAATCAGTCACCGGGCAAGGAGAAAGAGGCCAATTGGCTGCCCGCGCCTACGGGCAAGTTCATTCTGATGCTGAGGCTGTATTGGCCGAAGGAAAAAGCACCTTCGATCATCGATGGCAGTTGGAAGATTCCGCCAGTTAAGGTAGCCGGTTAGGTCTGGCGAGAAATGAACTCCAGGTTCGCTGAGCCTCGCCACGGGCGCAACTCGGTCGCTGCCTCCGGAGACTCTTTCTGGAGTGCTAATTCATATCCACATCTAGCCGCGTTCTACGGGCTGACGCAGACTGGGAGAAGAAACATGAAACGACTTCAACTCGCGCTGGTAGCAGTGGCGGTTTTCGCGGTGTTCGGCTGCGCGAAGAACGACTCAAACACAAGCACCGAAAAGAATGCTGGCGATAAGCCGAGTATCGCCGAAATCAAAGCCGTAGCCGAAGAGGCATACATCTACGGCCTGCCAATCGTTATGAACTACGCGACCATGTACGAGTACGCCGTGGACAAGAACTCCGGCCAGTTCAAGGCGCCGTTCAATCAGATCAAGAACGAAGCCCGCGTCTACACTTACGAAGACACCGCCGTCATCACGCCAAACAGCGATACTCCGTATTCGCTCCTCTGGCTCGATTTGCGCGCCGAGCCGATGGTGCTTTCAGTCCCCGCGGTTGAAAAGAGTCGTTACTACTCAGTGATGCTTTGTGACGGCAACACCTTCAACTACGGCTACATAGGATCGCGGGCGACAGGTCCTGAAGCGGGCGACTACCTGGTGGTTGGTCCCGACTGGAAAGGGCAGGCTCCCGCAGGCATCAAGAAGACGTTCCAATCGAGCACGCAGTTTTCGGTCGTGATCTATCGGACCCAGCTATTCAATCCCGCCGACATGCCTAACGTGGTCAAGGTTCAATCCGGCTACAAAGTGCAACCGCTCTCCGCTTACCTGAAACAGCCGGCGCCGCCTGCCGCGCCAATGATTAATTTTCCGAAGATCGACAAAGAACTCGCGAAGACCAACTTCTTCGAGTATCTCGATTTCGCTTTGCAGTTCGCTCCGCCTGGGCCAGATGAGACAGCCACCCGCGCGAAGCTGGCCAGTCTCGGCATCGGACCGGGCAAGACCGTAGATCCGAAGGCCCTCTCTCCTGAACAAAAAGCCGCGATTGTTGAAGGGCTAAAAGCGGGTGACGAAAAGGTCAGAGCAGCTGTTGCCAATCTCGGCACGAAGATAAACGGCTGGCATATCGCATCGATCACTGGCGACCGCGCCTTCTTCAACGGCAACTGGCTGAACCGTGCCGCAGCAGCGCAAGCGGGCATTTACGGCAATGACGCGGTCGAAGCAATGTATCCGCTGACTACGCAACTGGCTAACGGTGAAGCGCTTGACGGCAGCAAGCACAACTACACGCTGACATTTCCAGCTGGTCAATTTCCACCAGTCAATTCGTTCTGGTCGGTGACAATGTACGACGGCAAAACGCAGTTTCTGATTAAGAACCCAATCAACCGTTACCTGGTCAACTCGCCGATGTTGCCCGGCATGAAGAAAAACCCCGACGGCGCGTTGACACTTTACATTCAGAAAGACTCGCCGGGCGGCGACAAAGAAGCTAACTGGCTTCCTGCGCCGGACGGACCAGTCTATTTGGTGATGCGTTTGTATTGGCCAAAGGCTGAGCCGCCTTCGATTTTGCCGCCGGGCAGGGGGACGTGGCAGCCACCGGCGGTGGTGGTAGCGAAGTGATTTCAATCTGAGTCTGTGCTTTTTGAGCTTACGCCGAAGCAGTACGAAGATTGTCCATTTCTTTCAACCAACTGATTATCCAATTCCGACTCGGAATGCTTTGGGACGCCAAACTTGTCTTGATTATCAACTAGCTTCAATCTCATAACCATTCAGCAACAGGAACACCTCCATCGCACCATGACCTATACGCTTATTACCATCCACAAAGGGGTGATTCTGAATCAGCGCGTGCCCCAGCGCGGCCGCTTTTTCGGCGAGACTTGGGTACAGATCCTCTCCACCAAAACTCGCTTCAGGTTGGGCCACGGCCGATTCCAACGCGCCGCGATCCCTCAATCCACGAGCTCCTCCACTCTGTGCAATCAAGCGGGAATGAAGTGAGACTTCTTCATCAAAAGACAGGCAGCGAATCAGGCGAGGCGGCCGTAGAGGTCGGCATTCTTCTCAAGCACATAATCAGCCGAACGACGGAATTCCTCATCGAGCTGCGCTAGTTTTTCTTCGACACTAAGCACTAGTAACTCTTCCGGAGTCACACTGAGGCGCTCCGCAGCTTTCTCTAGCTTTGATACGGTTTGCTCTGGCAACTGAACTTCGAGCATTTTCACGAGAATAATCTACACTGGCGATGCACGATCGGGCCACGCTTCCTGAGGCTGCATTACGTTGCGCGCGAGCGGCTCGCCCGCGCAACTTAACAAAGAAGCCCGCTCAGCGCGAGTCCGCTCAAAGCGCCTGTTGGATTCGTCGTTCACTCAAGTCCGCTCCTGAGATTTCCATCCGAACATCAACAGACGAAACACAAACGCTGACATGGCACAGCCGACCATCCATATTACAAAAAGCGGCGCTTCTTGGCGTCGACGCGACAACAACTCCTGAATGAGATAAGCCACGACCAAACCGATTATCGCGCCACCAAATACATACGCGAATACATTTGTCAGTCGGAAGTGGCGAAAAATCAGAACCATCGGGATACCCAGCATTGCACCCATAAGGTAAGAGACCGGAACGTAAAACAGGGCAGCGCCGCTATAGATTTCACCCAAAGCGATCCCTTGAAACCACGCACATACTACGAAGGTAGCAGGCATCATCAGAGGCGAAACTATTACTGCGGGAACTAGTGTTTTCGAATTCATAAAGTAGAAATCCAACGCTGATGCGCTTGAGCGGCTCGCCCACGCAACCTAACAAACAAGCCCGCTCATGGCGTGTCCGCTCCAAGCGCTTATAGGTTGACGTGGTTCCTTTTTCACTTTTGTAGACCAGCTTTTTGTTTTAGGTTGAGCAGCGGTGGCAAGGAACATGCGGA